>Ga0209324_10000036_pt1 | contig 74232 bp, 93 predicted proteins | sample Rifsed19ft3_FD_184015 | JGI IMG/M metagenome (GOLD analysis project Ga0209324, IMG submission 184015) | Soil microbial communities from Rifle, Colorado, USA - sediment 19ft 3 (version 2) | ecosystem: Environmental > Terrestrial > Deep subsurface > Rock core/Sediment | place: Rifle, Colorado...
AAAGCTCTCCGGAGCCAATGTAGTTTTCTGCCAGAAAGGAATAGATGATTTTGCGCAGTATCTCCTCGCCAAGGAAAAGATATACGCGTGCCGCAGAGTTTCGCGGAGCGATATGGAGAAAATTTCAAAGGCCACAGGAGCCAGGATAGTCAGCAACCTCGGAGAATTAAATCCCTTTGAGATTGGAAGTGCCGATGTCGTTGAAGAAGTCAGGCATGGAGAGGATTTTCTGACTTACATCCGCGGCTGCCAAAATCCAAAAGCGCTCACGATACTGATTCATGGAGGCACAGAGCACGTCATCGATGAGATTGAGAGGGCAATCAAGGATGGCTTGGGAGATGTCGCATGCTCTCTGGAGTCTGGCCTTGTTGTTACAGGAGGCGGGGCTGTCGAGATGGAGCTTGCAAAAAGGCTCAGGGAATTTGGTCAAAGCCTAAGCGGAAGAGAGCAGCTGGCTGTCGAGGAATTTGCATCTGCGCTTGAGTTCATACCGTCTTCTCTCGCGGAAAACGCAGGCATGGATCCCATAGATGTGATTACAGAACTAAAATCAAGGCACGATTCGGGGGAGAGAAATGCCGGCCTGAATCTTTTCACCAACAGGATAGAAAATGTTCTTGAGGCTAGAATAATAGAGCCATTGAAAATAAAGACGCAGGCGATAAACTCTGCATCAGAAGTGGCGATGATGATTCTCAGGATTGATGACGTGATTGCCTCTAAAGGAAAAAGCAGCAACGATTTTGGAAGAGCTTCTAGAAGCCCTGACGAGATGTTTTAGAATTCTTGGAAATGCAAAGAAAAATTTCTGGCAAGAAAAAACAGCTGATAAAACAATTGCATAGTAAAGGTTTAAATCCTGCAGAGATAGCCAGAAAGACCAATGTTCCTTATATGTCTACATGGTTATATCTTAGAGGATTTGAATCATTTCGTGAATATAAGGAAGATTTAGCCAAACAAAGAGGACATGAATCACGCGGGAGTTATGAGGGATATTTAGCGAGGCAAAGGCAAAAAGGGCAAAAAAATAAAGAACTTAGTGATTTGATAAAAAGAAGATTAGAAGAACTTGAGAGGAATCAGTCTTGGCTGTCCAGGAGAATGGGTGTTTCAAGGGAAACTGTTTCTAAATATTTTCATGGAGAAATTATACCAAACAAGGAAAGATTAGGGGAATTGTATATGGCACTTGGTTTATACGATTTGCTGGAGGTTGAAATAATTAATTTTAAACCAGCGCATAAATTATAGAACCGACGATGATTATCGCCGCTGTCAAATTTCTCCAGCTTATTTTTTCCTTCAATATGAAATAAGCCATTGCGTATATGAATATTGGTCCCAACATAAGCAAAAGAGTTGTGAAGATAACTCCTACGTTCAGATATCCGTAGTAGACTATAATCCTGTAAATCATCCATATGAAACCTGTGGCAAAAATCTGCCATCTTACCTTTGTGTTTAATTTTTTGAAATCAGGCCTGAAAATCAAGAGGCTGAGAAGGAATATGGAAGAGACTCTTAAAAAATAAAAGGTTACAGGGGAATAAAGGTCAAGTATCAGCCTCGAAATCACGAGCTCAACGGCAAAAAAGAAACTCCCGAAGACCGCCGCCACGAAATAGGGATTGAATTTTAGATGGTGCCTTCTTATATGGGTGAAGAGCAGCGCAAGGGCGGCGACAAGAGCAGGAATTATTATCTTAAAATTCCTTTCATAGAGATTTTCTGCAAAAAAACTGAAAATTATCGCAAGAAGAATGACAAACAAAGGCTCCAGAACCCTCGCCGGTTCCAGATTTCCGACTTTTTCCCATTTTAGGGAATAAAATACAAGAAGGTTAGCTATGATTGAAAAAAAGACAACCAAGGAAAAAATAACTATGTTCCTTGGCTCTGTTGCCCCTGGCTCCATCTTCCAGAAAAAATATATTAATGGCAAGAGGAAGAGGATTATAGCCAAGAAAGAAGCTGTCTGATAGGATTCAACGCCCACTTTTTTCTTTCTCAGGACAATTCTTTCGAATATAGTGCCGCCAGCCAAGGCGATTGCTCCTATTATAGGAAGATAATAAACCATCTTTTTTATATTAAGAAAAGTTAATTTAAAAAGTTTAATATTATAACTAAAATTTGAATTTGTACCTTAGCATTGTTCTCCATTCTATCAGGGTTTTCAAAATCCCAGGGATTATCCCTGTGAGCGCAATGTTTCTGTAGGTAATAATTCCGTCCCATTTTCCCAGGCTTATGACCATTATTCTTGGATTTGATTTGTATTCTTTGAGATTTCCGCCATTTTCAAGATTTATTATGTTCCCGGCAGCAATACGCCCCTGCTTTTCCGCGTTCTGAGCAAGCTTTTCCTCAGGTATTGCAGTTATGTCTCCTGCAGCAAAAATATTCTCTTGACCTTCAATCTGCAAAAAAGAATTCACCTTAACCTGGTTTTTTTCATTCAAAAGGTGAGGGAAATTTCTTTTCATGAATTCAAAATTCGGCTCGATTCCTGTGCAGAGAAAAGCCAAATCTGTCCTTATTTTCGTTCCCTTATCTGTAATGTAATTTTTCCCATCCCTCTTTACAGTCCTTTCATTGAAAATTATCTTCACGCCTCTTTCTTTGAGAAAATTTTCTGCGTATTTTCTGGCCTTGTCATTTTGCCTTTCCATCAGATATGGTTTTGAATGGACCATCGTGAGTTTTTTGTTTTTGTAATGTGTTATTATCTCTGCAGCCAGCTCTGTCCCGACAATTCCCCCGCCTATAATCAATATATTTTTTGCACCCAAGACTTTTTCATAACTTTTCTTAAGCATAGATGTCCTGCTTGAAATAACCAGGTTTTTCTCTTTTATCGGAGAATTATACCTTGAACCTGAAGAAATAAATAGGTAATTAAATTTCACACTTACATGTTTTTTCTTTCCCATGATTTTTACCAAAACATTTTTATCCGAGATGTCAATTACCTCCCCGATGATTACCTTTGCTCTATCGAGGTAGTTTCTATGCAATACCTCAATTCTCTTTGCATGTTCAGGTTCAACAATTGTCCTTAAAATTCCTGGAGTGAATTCAAAATAATCTTTTGTGTCTATTAGAGTCACTGAAAAATTTTCACGCTCCAGCTTTTGGGCAGCCAATGCTCCTGAAAATCCTCCCCCGATTATGACCACTTTTTTCATCTTATAATTTTTACAAATCAGCCTTAAAAAATAAATATGATATATAAAACTTGTCTTAAAAAACATTTTAAAACCCCGCTCTGTTTTATATAGAATGCCGAAGATTAAAATTTATTCGACACCAACATGCATCTGGTGCGCTAAAACCAGGGAATTTTTCAGGAAACACAAGGTAAAATTCACAGACATAGATGTCAGCAGCAACAGGAAAGCTGCAGAAGAAATGGTAAAAAAGTCAGGGCAGATGGGGGTTCCCATCATCGACATCGACGGAAAAATAATTGTCGGTTACAACGAAGGAGAATTAAAAAAGGCTCTTAATTTAAAAGATTAAAATGAAAAATAATTACGACTTTGTCATTCTTGGAGCAGGCGGGACAGGCTTGGCAGCAGCCATGTATGCCGCAAGGCTTGGGCTGAAAACTCTTGTCCTTGGATACACATCAAGCGCCGAGCTTCCTATAGGAGGTGTCATAACGACAACACATGTTGTGGAAAACTACCCCGGCTTCACAACTATCTCTGGCCCAGACTTGGCGAAAAATATTGAAGAACATACCCGTTCATACAAGTTAGTAACAATAAAAGGAGAAAAAGCCACTGAAATAAAAAAACTAAAAAATTGTTTTCATGTTAAAACCAACAAATCAAGTTATCTGGCAAAGACAATACTTTTCGCAACAGGGACAAAATGGCGTAAATTGGAGGTTCCGGGTTCCAGGGAATTTGAAAACAAAGGAATAAGCTACTGCGCCTTGTGCGATGCTCCTTTATTCAGGAACAAAATCGTTGCTGTTGTCGGAGGCTCTGATAACGCGGCAAAAGATGCCCTTCTTCTTTCAGAATACGCAAAAAAAATTTACATGATTTACAGGGGAAAGGAAATCCATCCAGAACCCATAAACATGGATAGAGTTAAGGCAAACAAAAAAATTGAGGTTGTTAATAATACTAATATAACAAAGATAAGTGGCAATGAATTTGTAAGCAGTGTTTCACTAGATAAAAAGTATAAAGGTTCAAATGAATTAAAACTTCAGGGTGTTTTTGTCGCCATAGGGCATATTGTTCTTTCAGATCTTGCCAAGCCTCTTAGAGTCAAGATGAACAAGGACGGAGAGATAAAAATAAACCACATGACCTCTGAAACCAATGTTCCTGGAGTTTACGCGGCAGGCGACGTGACAGACAAGCAGTTCAAGCAGCTTATAACCGGAGTTGCAGACGGCTGCACAGCTGCCTATTCTGCTTACGAATACATAACCAAAAAGAAAGTTTTCTAAGAAGTTGTTAGTGTCTATGGTTGTTTCTCAAAAAAGCCACAGAGCCTCTGGGGTTCTGTTTAAATATCTCAAAAGCATGATTCAACTCCCTTTCTAATGTTTCAGATAACAAGTCTGGGGCATCTGAACGCAAACGAATTTTTGTTTGTTCTGAAAATCTTCTTGCTATTTCCTGGCTTCTCGCCTGCGAATGGGAAGTAACTGTTAACACTGTGTTGTGTGTATAACCGAGACAAATTAATGGTTCACGTTTTTGTCTTGTAATAGTCAATAAATATGGCTCTCTGCTTTGTTCGTAGAGCACACATCTGACAGCGCCTTTTAATGGCACGATACACCATCCTCCGCCATCAAATCTTTGTATGGCCCTTTCCAAAGGGAGTCTGCTATAATTTCCTATTTTAGCCAAAGTTACTAGTTCTTGAATCATTTTGAATTTGCTCCCAAATAACCTTTCTTTATCTGTATTTAAAAATTTCCGTAATCTAAAAGATATTAACCAAAATCTATAAAACCCCTGATTTCCCTTGATTTTTATGACTCTTAATTTCGAAAAGGAAAAGCTTATCTCTGAATTGAAGGAAAGGAAGCCGAAAAAAGTTCTTGTGCAGCTTGCAGAGGGAATAAAGCAAAATGCCCCTGAAATCTCTGAATGGATTGAAAGCTTGGGAATTGAATGCATTTTTTCAGGAGAGACCTGCTGGGGCGCTTGCTCTGTCGCTGTCCAAGAAGCCCAAGCACTTGGAGTTGACCTTATTGTTCATTTCGGGCATGCGGAATTCATAAAAGTAGATTTCCCTATATTATACATGGAAGTCCAGGATGTTCTGGACCTGAATCCTTTGCTGAACAAATCATTGCCACATTTAAAAGAATTTGATAAAATTGGTTTATCATATTCCATACAGCACAGGCATGACATAGAAAACATAAAAAAATTCTATGAGTCACAAGGAAAAATTGTCACGCTTTCAAAAAAAGCAGGAACAAATGCCTATGAAGGCCATATAACCGGCTGTGAATATCGCGGATTGAAGGCAATACAGGATGACGTGGATTGTTTTGTCATTATAGGAAATCAGTTCCATTCAATGGGTGCCAGCCTTGCCCTGAAAAAGCCGGTAATTCTGATAGATGTCTACAACGATGATGTTCGTAGCATGGCAGGGCTTAGGGAAAAAATCCTGAAGCAGCGTCTGTTTTCAATTGAAAAACTTCGCGAGGCAAAAAATGTTGGTATCATTGTTGAAATAAAGCCAGGGCAGAAATTTGGGAATCCTGTAAAACTCCTGGAAAAATTCAGACAGCACGGAAAAACAGCAATAGTTATCACGATGTCAGAGCTCACTCCGGACAAGCTGATGAACTTTTACAATATAGACGCTTTCGTTGAGCTTGCATGCCCCAGAATTGCCCTCGATGATTTTGCAAAATACCCAAAGCCAATCCTTACAATAGTAGAAGCAATGGTTGCTCTTGGAGAAAAATCCTGGGAACAAATCGTAGAAGGCGGAATTGTTTAACAAAAGTAGAAGAAATTAGCAAAATATTTATAAAGCTCGTTTTTCTTTTTCAAATACAATAAAAAATGGTCGAAGCTATTGAGGCAAAAAAAGAAGGCGGAACAATAACGATAAAAAAAGACGCTCTCTGGAAATATTCGACTGTTGTTCTGCTCGCCATAGTTATTATCGGAGGTTTTTTTCTTTTCAGGGGCGGAGGCTCGGGAAGTGGAACATCTGTAACAGATACCGGAAGCACAGGACAGCAGGGAGTAAACGCGCTTTCTTTTATAGAATCCAACGATCCTGTTCTTGGAAGCGCAGATGCAGGAATCTCGATAATTGAGTTCTCAGATTTCCAGTGCCCATTCTGCGCAAGAGCTTTTGAAGGCGCTATAGCTGAATTCAAGCAAAGCAGTTATTTCACAAATGGAGAAGTCAATCTTATCTATAAGCATTTCCCATTGAATTCCATACACCCTTATGCGCAAGGAGCTGCAGAAGCTTCAATATGTGCCCAGGCGCAGGGAAAGTTCTGGGAATATCATGATACCTTATTTACAAACCAAGCTAGCTTAGACACAACAAGCCTGAAGCAATACGCCTCACAGCTCGGCCTGAATACCGGAGATTTCAACAATTGTTTGGATAATGGAGATTCTGAATCAGAGGTTAACAAAGAGCTTGCCCAAGCAACAGCTGCTGGAGGCAGAGGAACACCTTTCTTCCTTATTGTAAACACAGATACGGGAGACACAACCTCAATTTCAGGCGCTTACCCCTGGTCGCAGTTTGAAACTGCAATCCAGTCTGTCCAGTGATTTTTATTCTTGGTGAAAGGCAAATCTTTTTAAACGAAAATATTAATCTTTAATTCATGGAAAACAAGCATGTCGGATATATTCTGATAGGCGTTGCAATTTTGCTCATAGTGATAGTTCTTCTGTTTCAAAATGCTCTGAAGGAAGTGGTGGCTTCGACATGCACTGCAGAAGAGCATTCTATCTCTTGCCCCATGAATGAGGGAATAAACCAGCAAACATATTTGTCTTTGGGAATCGTCGGTCTGCTTATGATTATAGGGTTTGTTCTTGTATTCAGCAAGCCAAAGGAAAAGATAGTAGTAAAGAAGATTTCTGAAAAAAGAAAAAAGATAGACCTCGGGAAGCTGGACAGAGACGAGAGAAAAGTCATAGAGCTTTTGCTCAAGGAAAATAATGCAATGTTCCAGTCATCTTTGATGGAGAAACTTGAGATTGGAAAAGTAAAGGCAACAAGGCTTCTCGATAAGCTTGAGGCAAAACAGCTGATAGAAAGAAAAAGGCGCGGGATGAATAATATTGTTGTCTTGAGAGATTGAAACCAGTTACACCAAAGCGGTTATAACAAACTATTTCTTCTATTTTTCATGGAGCTGAAAGAAAAATTAGGAAAGAAAAAAACAGACTGGGAATTTTATGCCCAAGTCGCTATTGTTGTTGTCCTCTCATTAATCCTAATATATAATTACTCTGGAAAACAAACAGGAAGCGCCACGGGCATAGGAACTGTCTCTGCATCAGAAATAATTCCGCAAGGGGTCCCGGCTGTTTATGGGGAAGAACTTGGAATTACTTATGATGATGTTTCTCCTAATAATCTAGAGAAAACCGAGGAAACAATAAACTTGCTGGGAAACATAGACAGGGTTGAAACCCTTGAAGGAGCAGAGCTTGAAAGATACATAGACATACTATACAAACAATATAATGGGATTGCCTGCGAATATTGCTGCGGTGCAAGGTCTGTAATTTTCAGCAATGGGCAGGCAGCATGCGGCTGCGCGCACAGTTATGCGATGCGCGGACTTACCAAGTATTTGATTAAATATCATGGGGATGAGCTTAGCGATGAGCAAATCCTCACAGAAGTGGGAAAATGGAAAACCCTCTTCTTTCCCGGAATTCTTGAAGGAAAAGCGCAGGTAATGAAAAGCTACGGAATCGAAGTTGACTATATCAATCTTACAACAAACCAATACAGGGGAATTGAGCAGGGGCAGGCAACAGGTAGTATGGTTGGAGGTTGTTAGTTAAAATGAAAAAAACACTTAATATAACAATAGCAATAATAGTTGTTTTATCATTTATTAGTTTTACAATGGCTGATTCAGAAGAGGATTTTTCTCAGGCACAGGCTCTTATAAACCAGTCAATTTCATGTGACGAGCTTACTGATGAACAACTTGAACTTATTGGGGATTATTATATGGAACAAATGCACCCCGGAGAGGCTCATGAATATATGGATCAAATGATGGGTGGTGAAGACTCTGAATCCTTAAGGCAGGTGCACATAAATATGGCCCGCAACATATATTGCGGAGAAAATACTTCTTATAGATACGGGATGATGGGAGGAATGATGGGATATAATTATCCTGCATATAACAATTTCAGAATATATACTTTGTTTTTACCCATAATTTTTGTCTTGATAATGGTTCTTTTAATTATCTTAATCTTTAAACAAATTGGAAGGAGGTAAATAAAACGTAAATATAAAAAACAAAAATGGAAACGCAAAAAATAGTGCTCTGGGTGATTATCGGAATCTTATTGCTGGCTGTTGTATACACTGTATTTTTCCAGGGTGGAGGTAGCAGCACAGGTTCTCTTTCATCTAATGCCGGCCAGGCAGCAAGCGCATATAGTGGAATGGTCGGAGGCTGCTGATGGAGCATTGCGAGCATTGCAAAACAAAAAACCAGAAAGGATGCTGCAAGGATTTAAAAAAATTAGAAATGGAAAATAATCAAGAACCTGAAAAGAAGAAGTTTAGCAAAGTTTGGTTTTTATTTGGAGGAATAATTGTAATTTTAGCCTTAGTTCTTCTCTTAACAAAAAGCTCAAGCGCATCTTCTTTCGAAAATATCAACAAGGCTGAAAAAATAGAAATCTATAAGTCTATGAGTTGCGGCTGCTGCGAAGTTTATCTCAAATATGCAAATAGCAAGGTTGACCCGAAGATCAATGTTTTTGATGTGCAGGATCCTTCTGAAATAAAAAGCAGGTATGGAATTCCTAAGGAACTGGAAAGCTGCCATACAACAATAGTTGGGGATTATTTTGTAGAAGGGCATATCCCCCTTGAAGCTGTCGAAAAGCTTTTGGCTGAACAGCCGGACATTGCCGGAATCGCAATGCCTGGAATGCCTTCGGGAAGCCCTGGAATGCCTGGCCAGAAATACGGCGATTTCATAATATATGCTGTAAATCATGACGGGAGCTACAGAGAATTCATGAGAATATAATGAACAAGAAATTCTTTATTTTTCCTATTTTGACAATTTTTTTAGCTAGATTCATTTCTGCTCATTGCCCGCTCTGCACAATCGGGGCTGGAGCAGCAGGGGTTGGTGCAATGTGGCTCGGCGTTAGCAAAGTTGTTGTTGCTTTGTTTATTGGGGGTTTCGCAATGTCGATGGGGATGTGGTTCTCAAAAATTCCTAAAAAAAGATATATACCTTTTCAAAAAACCGCGATAGTTGCGATTGTTTTTTTAACAACTATCATCCCTTTAATGCCTTTATTCAAAGCCATAGGGCCGTTATACCTGTCATTTATCGGGGAATATGGAGCAACCTATGCAGTTAATTATTCTTTAGCAAGCAGTTTGTTTGGGGGGCTTCTTGTTTTCATCTCTCCCGCAATAAGTAAAAAATTAACAAAGGCAAGAAAAGGGAAGACAATTCCTTTTCAAGGAACCATACTAACACTTTTATTGTTAATCATCTTGGGAATTCTAATTCAGTTTAGTTTGACAAATTTAGGGGGTGGTGCTGTAATAGGAGCAATTGAGCATTTATCTCCGGGCGAATTTGAAAAAGTTATTCAAAATGGAAGTGTTTTTTTATTAAATGTTCATACTCCTTATCAGGGCCAAATTGACGGGACTGATGAAATAATTGAAGATTGGGAAAATATTGAAAAGTATATGGATAAATTGCCAAAAGATACCTCTGTTCCGATAGCTGTTTATTGCAGAAGCGGGCGCATGTCAGAAGCTGTGGCTGAAGAACTCAAGGCAATGGGTTATCAAAAGATTTATGACCTTGGTGGAGGAATGAATGCGTGGGAAGAGTCCGGGAGGAAAATAATTTAAAATGGACTTAATAACCTGGATATTTATAGGAATCACCCTGCTCTTTTTTTTAATTTTAGCACTGAAGAATATCCTTAATCTGAAGAAAATATGCGTAATCTGCTTCTCTATAACCTTAATGTGGATTACATTATTAACACTTTATTTTCTGGACATTTTCACTGATAAAATCATAATTGCTATCTTGATGGGACATACGAGCCTAGGCCTATTTTATATACTGGAAAAAAAGATTAAGAAGAATTTTTTATTATTTAGATTACCTTATTTATTAACAAGCATATCACTAGTTTATTTTATGCTCAACGGCTTTATTACCAGCATATTATATTTTATTCTGGGATTATGGTTACTTTTCACATTAATATATTTGCTAAAATTTAACAAACTCACTAAAAAAATAATTGAATGCTGCAAAAAATGGTAAAAAAGAATAATTCAGTACTTTATGGAATCTTAGCTGGAATTGGACTTCTGGCTTTTTATCTGACAGTTGTTTCTTTTTTTCAGAGTGTGGAGTTTGCATTCCTGAATTTAAGAAGCCTTTGGTATCTGGTTTTTCCTCTGGCAGCAGGATTTGGGACACAAATAGGATTGTATTCCTCAATAAAGCACACGGCGGCAATGACTGGAACAGTTGCAGGAACAGGGGGAGTTTCTGCAGGAAGCATGGTTGCCTGCTGCAGCCATTTTCTTTTGAATGTTATTCCAATAGTCGGCTTGTCGGGAATTGCTTTGTTTTTGGCATCTTATCAAAAAGAGTTTCTTAGCATTGGAATTTTATCGAATATTGTTGGCATAGGAATAATGCTTAATCATAAAAACAAAATGAAAAGAGGAATTCGCTAATGGACAAAAAAGTTATTTTGTACATAGTTCTGGGAATAGTTGTTCTTGCATTGCTTTTATTCACAATTTTTCCAGGAATGATTCATGCAGTAAAAGATTCCGGAATAGTGGGAAATAATGTTTTGGATAAATGCAAGCCTGCGCCAGGCTACACAGAAGAGGCATGGAGAGAGCACATGGGCCATCATCCCAATATTTATGCAGAATGTCTGAGTTAAATAAAAATGAAAGGAGGTTGACATGGAAAAAACAACATTGCATTATGCACATCCAACAGGACTCGCCTTAAGCATAACCGCCGGAGTGATATACATTATCTGCGTATTGCTGGTATCTCTCTGGCCCGTGAAATTCTTGAACTTCTTTAATAATTGGGTACACGGCATCGACCTAACAAAAATTGTAATAGCGCCGCAAATAACAATTGGTGGTTTTTTTATAGGGCTTGTTGAAGTATTATTTGTAGCTTACCTCGTGGGCGTATTATATGGTTGGCTATATAACTTATGTGTTATACATTGCAAAAAATACGGCTGGATCAAGTAAAATAAAAGGTTTCTAAAGAGATAAAAGAGCGAAACTGATTGCAAATAAAACTTTATATAACCTTTTTCCCAATTATTTTTATGAGTATAAAACAATTTATTAAAGAGCTGAACAATGACAAAGTTGAAGGTGAATTAATAAAAACGATATTTATCTCCATTGCCACATCTTTTATCCTTTTGGCAATTTTGTACTTTTTGAGGCTTAGATATGTTGAAAATTTTATCCCCAAATACGGATTTTACCTGTTTTTTGCGATACTGAGCTATTCCCTGATTCTTCTTTCGGTAAGACATATCCGTGCATACAGAGAATTCCCGTGCATGTCGGGGATGATGATAGGAATGACAATAGGGGCAATTTCGGGATTTCTTCCTGCATTTTACATAGGCTCCACGAATGGGATGTTTATAGGGAGTGTTTCTGGAATGGCAATAGGAATCTTTTTTGGTGTATGGAACGGAAAGTGTTGCGGAGTAATGGGAGCAATGGAAGGAATCATGGCAGGATTCATGGGCGGTCTGATGGGAGCAATGACATCTTTAATGATGTTCAACGATAATCTCAGAGCAGCAGGCATTGTTGTTTTCCTGATTTCTGGAGTCATCCTGTTCGGACTGAATTATATGATTTACAAAGAAACGAGGGAGATAAAAATGGAGCGCAAGCACAAGGATGATGCATTTTTCACGATTTTCTGGAGCCTTCTGCTTACTGCAATCACACTATGGATAATGGTCGCTGGGCCAAGGAGCATTTTATTCCAATGAACAAGAAAGGAGTCATTTATGTAATGTTAACTGTTCTTTTGTTAGCCGGAGCCGGATATATGATGCTTGGGAAAAGCGTTGAAATCGAAAGGGGCAGTGTCATTACTGGAGGTAATCAGGCTGGGAATTTCCAGAAAGTGACTTTGGGAATAAAGAACTACAACTATTATCCCAATACAGTAACGGTAAAATCAGGCCAGCCTGTAAGGATTTATCTGGATGAAAGTGTTGTTGGATGTTACAGGGGTTTTGTGATAAGGGATTTCGGAATCTCAAAATATCTTAAAACCCCGAACGATTACGTCGGGTTCACGCCAACCAAACCCGGGACTTATGCTTTCTCCTGCAGCATGGGAATGGGAAAAGGGACTTTAGTTGTTCAGTAACCCCCTTATTGTAGTATATTACCATAGTAAAATATTTAAAGGGGCAGAATCTTAATTTTGTATGACAAAAAGAGAAATCATGGTTTGCGAATGCGGATGTGAGCGTTGTTCCCACAAATGGATAGCCAGAAGTAAAGAAATCCCAATCGTTTGCCCATATTGCAAATCTCCATACTGGAATAAGCCAATAAATAAGAAAGCCAAAAGAAAAAAATAAATTCAACTCATTTCAAATGTAAGGAATGTGGTTACTTTTACAAAAATAAAAATATGGCCGAAAAATGCGAGAAATGGTGCAAAAAACACAAGAGCTGCAATTTGGAATATCAAAAATTTGCTATAAAAGTGAATGGATGAAATAAAGATGAAAAAAAGAATTTTGATTCAGGGAATGCATTGCGCTTCCTGCGCTTCAAACATAGAACGCAGCCTGAAAAAAATCCCGGGAGTTAAAAGCGCAAGAGTCAGCTTAATGATAAAAAAAGGGTATGTGGAATGCGAAGATTCTGTTTCAGACGAGGATCTGAAAAAGGCAGTCGCGAGAACTGGGTATAGAACAGTTTCTATAGAAAAAGAATAAGATAAAACACGAACATCATGAAATGAAACATCAGCATCATATGGAAAAAGAGATGGACGAACACCATCACGACGAACCTGTAGAGGATTCTGAGATAAGAGACTGGAAAAGAAAAATGATGTGGAGCTGGGCCCTTGCAATTCCGATAGCTTTTTTGATGCTCTCTGAAAGGCTTTTCGGTTTTTCTATTATTGAAATGCCCTATTCAATCATATTGATTCTGGTTCTTGGATTTCCTGTTCTTTTTGTCTTTGGCTGGAGCACTATCCGCGGAGGAATGAGGGGATTTACAAGTTTTTATTTCAACATGGATTCTTTGATTGCCCTGGGAACAGTAGTTGCTTACATTACAGGAATTTTGAGCTTCTCTGGAATTGTCCAGGATTATTCAGGTGTTGCTGCAATGATAATGGCTTTTTTCGTGACAGGAAAATATGTTGAGGCTTTGGCAAGGGGAAGAGCAGGTCAGGAAATCAGAAAACTTCTGGAGCTGAGTGCAAAAAAAGCCAGGGTTTTAAGGGGCAACAGAGAAATTGAAGTCGCGATTGAAGAGGTAAAAATTGGAGATATTATGATTGTCAAGCCAGGAGAGAAAATCCCTACAGACGGCCTTGTTGTTCGCGGAGAAAGCGCTGTCGATGAATCAATGGTTACGGGAGAAAGCCTGCCTGCTGAAAAGAAAAAATCAGATGCAGTAATAGGGGCAACGATAAACCAGGACGGAATTCTTTATGTAAAGGCAACAAAAATAGGAAAGGACACATTCCTGGCTCATATAATAAGACTGGTAGAAGATGCACAGGGAACAAAGGTCCCAATTCAGAAACTTGCGGATAAAATCACAAACATTTTTGTGCCTTCAATTTTGGTTCTTGCCTTGTTAACTTCTGGCGGATGGTTTTATTTTTCCGGAGATTTAAGCAGGGCGATTGGAGTTGGGGTTGCTGTTCTTGTAATTGCTTGCCCTTGTGCTCTCGGTCTTGCCACACCAACAGCCCTGATGGTTGGAAGTGGAATGGGCGCTAAAAAAGGGATTTTAATAAGAAAAGGGGAAGCGATTCAAACAATGAAGGAAATAAAAATAATTGTTTTTGACAAAACCGGAACAATCACGAAAGGAAAGCCAGAAGTCACAAACATTCATGCAGAGGTCAAGGAAAATTATCTTATGGAAATAGCTGCCTCTCTTGAAAAATTGAGCGAGCATCCTATTGCCAAGGCAATTGTTGAGAAAGCAAAACTGAAAAAATTCAGGGAAGTCAAAGGCTTCAAGGTCTTGAGAGGAAGAGGCGTTGAAGGAAAAATAGGAAAGAGCGATATTGTTATAGGAAACAGGACCCTTATGAACGAGAAGAAAATTTCCTTTAAGGATTTTGAAAAGGTAATTGAAAAATTTGAATCTCAAGGGAAAACAACAATGATAGTCGCGGAAAACGGAAAAATTATAGGAATTATCGCTGTCGCAGATGCTGTAAAATCAGATTCCATAAGTGCCATAGCACAGCTCAATGAGGCGGGATATAGAACAGTAATGATTACAGGAGACAATGAAAGAACTGCTAAAGCCATTGCAAAGGAAGTTGGAATAAAAGAAGTTATTGCGAATGTTCTTCCAGAGGACAAGGCAAAAAAAGTCGAGGAACTCCAGAAAGAAGGTTTTGTTGCTTTTGTCGGCGACGGGATCAACGATGCGCCTGCATTGAAGCAGAGCAACGTCGGATTCGCATTGGGCTCTGGCACAGACATAGCAATAGAGTCGGGAGACATTGTCCTTGCAAAAAACTCTCTGGAAGGAGTTGTTCAAGCAATAAATCTGAGCAAGGCAACTTTCGGAAAAATAAAGCAGAATTTGTTCTGGGCTTTTGCATATAACACCATAGCAATCCCTGTGGCTGTTGCTGGCTTGCTGCATCCAGTCATTGCAGAGATAGCAATGGCACTTTCCTCTATAACTGTTGTAACAAATGCAAATCTTTTGAGGAGAAAGAAGATTTAAATAGCAAAAAAACTTAAAAGAATAAGATAAAAATGAGACAAAATTTAGGCAAGGTTGACAGAATCTTAAGGTTTCTGCTGGCTTTCTGGTGGCTTGGGCCTTGGGCACCAACATTTTTCAGTACAGCATGGGCAAACCTGGTTATACTTATTATTGCTTGGATAGCTCTTATAGAAAGTTTCTTGGGTTGGTGCTTTCTTCACAGCATTTTCAGAATAAATAACAAAAATCAATAAAATGAAGAACGAAACATTAGTTTTTGTGATTGTTGCTGTAGCGTTGTTAGTTTTGATATTTAGCGGAGTTGGAATGGGATTTGGGGGTTATGGGGGAATGATGGGCATGATGTATGGTGGCTACGGCTCTGGAATGATGCTTTTTGGCTGGCTTTATGGGATTTTAATCCTGGTTGCTCTGATACTTTTTATAGTCTGGCTTGTGCAGCAGATTCAGAAAAGATAGTTATTCTTTATCAATCCACGAATAACCTTTTTCCTCTAGATGATTAACAAGCTCTCCTGAGCCATCGCGGACTATTTTTCCGTCTAACATAATGCTTACTTTATCCGGCTTGACATACTCGAGAATTCTTTTATAGTGTGTTATAATAAGTATTGTTTTTTCTAGAGACATAAATTTCCTTATGCCCTGAGCAATTATTCTCAGGGAATCTATATCAAGACCAGAATCTGTCTCATCTAGGATAGCTATCTTTGGATTTAAAACCAACAACTGCAAAATCTCTGCCTTTTTCTTCTCTCCTCCGGAAAATCCCTTGTTTAGATAGCGTGAAAGAAGTTCCTTTGAAATTCCTAACTCGCCAGCCTTTTTTTCCAGCAGTTCCTGGAATTCGAGCAGGGAAAGTTTTTTTCTGTTTAAAGAATTGTAAGCCTGCCTTAAAAATGTGGAAAACTTTAAACCTTCGATTTCAACAGGGCTCTGAAAAGAAAGGAACAAACCAAGTTTTGCCCTTTCGCTTACACTTAATTTTAAAATATCTTTTCCATTAATTAAAATTTTCCCTTTGGTGACACTGTACCTTGGATCCCCCATCAAAACATGTGCAAGCGTTGTCTTGCCAGAGCCATTTGGCCCCATTAAAGCATGCACAGAACCCGATTCAAGTTTCAGGTTCAAGCCTTTGAGTATCTCCTTTCCATTGAATTCAACGTGAAGGTTTTTTATCTCGAGTGTCATGCTCCTTTCTCCGTTAATAACCTATCCAAAAAATCTTCTTCAGATTTGGATATTTTTCTTTCTAAAGAAACATCAATTTTCAGTTTTCCATTATCACAAGTGTAAGCCCTTAATCTATGACAATGAATTTTATTTTTCTCCCCTCTGAAAACTATTACACTTTGATCTGACCTAAATCTGACAAGTTTACCAAGATAAATTATCTTCACATCCTTTCCATTGATATTTGCGTCATAAACTTCATAAGGAATTAATTGATTACTCATTTTCCAGAGCCCCCTTTACTGCCTCAAAGCCAAGCAGCGCGCACTTAACCCTTGCCAAATTTAATTTTATTTTCAATGATTCAAGAACATCCTCGGCTTTCATATTTTTTATATCAGGAATTTTCATGCCTTTTATTTTATCAGTCAGCATCGAGGCAGAAACCATTGATATGACACACCCGCTTCCAGAGAATTTTACCTCTTTAACAATATCATTCTTAACAATGAGGTTCACGGTAATCTCGTCTCCACAGATAGAATTGTATGCAGTTTTTTCGTGGGTTGGGTTTTTTATGCTGCCGAAATTGCTCGGAGATTTGTACAATTCCAAGATATGCTCCTTATACATGTCTGATGGTATTCCTTCTTCCATTTTATTCAAATTTTTGTTTTATTTCCTTTAAACTATCCACGAGGGCATCGATGTCTTCTAAGGTATTGTAAAATGAGAAGCTTGCCCTGCAGACTCCGCCCTTTACGCTGAGAGCAGCCATCAGAGGCATTGCACACATATGCCCTGCACGAACTGCGATTTTCTTTTGGTCTAGCAACGAAGCAACATCGTGCGGGTGAATTCCTGGAAGGTTGAAAGAAACCAAAGAAACACTGGAATCAGCGCCAGGATTGTATATTTTTATGCTGGGAATTTCTTTTAATCTTTTCAATGCGTATTTTAGCAGATAATCTTCCCATTCTTTTATGCTGTTTAAGCCGATTTTTTTTATGTAATTTATTGATTCAGCCAAGCCAACAGCTCCTGCCATGTTCTGGGTCCCTGCCTCGAATCTTTCCGGGCCAGTTTTCCATGTCGAATCCTCAAAACCAACAGTTTCTATCATTCCTCCCCCGAAATTGAAAGGAGAAAGTTTTTCCAGAAGATCTTTTCTGCCGTAAAGAACGCCGATTCCATTAGGGCCAAACGATTTATGCCCTGAAAAAGCCAGAAAATCGCATTCAATCTCTTTAACATCTACAGGAATATGCTGAATCGCCTGTGCAGCATCTACGACAGTTATTGCCCCTTTGGATTTTGCCAGGCTTGTTAGTGATTTAACATCGTTAATAGTTCCCAATAAGTTGGAAACATAGGTGAAACAAAATATAGCTGTTTTATCAGTCAGTTTCTTTTTGGCATCTTCCAAGTCTAAAGTGAAATCTGATTTTACTTTAACAAATCTTATTTTCCATTTATTTCTCTTAGCCATCTGCTGCCAGGGAACAAGGTTAGAATGATGCTCCATTTCTGTCAAGAGGATTTCATTTTTGCCATTTAGAATAATTGACTGCAGAGTGTATGACAGCAGGTTAAGAGATTCAGTTGTATTTTTAGTAAAAACTATTTCGTTGAAATCTGCGCCGATAAATCTGGAAACAGCTGTTCTCGCTTGCTCGTATTTTTTCATAGCCCTGGCAGCCAGAGAATAAACTCCACGCCCAACATTCGCGTTGTCTCTCTCTGAAAATTCCTTAATGGCATTCAGAACACTCGCTGGCTTTTGGCTTGTTGAGGCGTTGTCCAGATAAACAAGCCCGAGATTGTGCCTGAAAATAGGAAAATCTTCTTTCAATGCTTTTGCAGTTTTGTTATTTAGTTCCATTCAACACCTCTCTTAGTAATTCCGGGAATTCCTTTGTTCCCATTTCATCTAGAGTATAATGGCCCCTACCTTTAAGTTCAACTATCTTTCCGTCTAATTTTTTATGAAAAATTTTCAGACTCTTTTTCCCATCCTCTTCTTCATTATTTGCTGTAAACATTATAATTTTTTTAACCCTAAATTTAATTGTTTTATCTATCTGGTATTCATAAAATGCTTTTCTGAATTTATCATTCTTATTTGGAATTTTCCAAGGAGCAACAAGTATAAGTCTGAAAATTTTTCTCTTTGTTTCTCCAAGCCAACGAACCAGGAAGGCACACCCGCAACTATGTCCTATTAAGATAGTCTTCTCATTAACACTATATTTTTCAAATTTGCTCTTAAATTTTTTATAATTAGGTTTCCATGGTTTTGGCATGAGGGGATTTTCCGTTTCTATGCCTTTTGCAACCAATTCTTTTTTAATCCAAGGTATCCAATGTTTGTCATAAGTCCTTTTTTTAGAGTCCATCTCTTTCTTAAATTTTGAAGGGCATCCATGAATAATAATACAATTTTTTCTCGATAGATTTGATGTTTCTTTTTTCATATTATATAATAGAATTTTCAATCTCCATTTCGAGAAGCCTGTTGAGTTCAACAGCATATTCCAGAGGAAGCTCTCTTATCAACGGCTCTATAAAGCCCGAGACTATCATTTTCGTGGCTTCCTGCTCTGATAAACCGCGGGACATCAGATAGAAAAGTTGCTCGTCTCCTATTTTTCCTACAGCAGCTTCATGGGAGACTTCGACTTCGTTTTCATCCACTTCCATGCTTGGCAGGGTTGAGGCCTTGCTCTTGTTGTCCAGCATTAAACCATCGCAGCGGACGCTGGACTTGCAGTTCTTGCAGCCCTGCTTTACCTTTACAAGGCCACGGTATGCAGTGATTCCTCCATTCATGCAGATGCTCTTGCTAACTATGTGCGAGCTTGTATTAGGAGCAAGATGATAAGCCTTGCATCCGGTGTCCTGGTGCTGTCCTGCATTTGCGTAAGCAATTCCAATATAATCTGTCTTTGCGCCTTTCTCCAAAAGCACAGATGAAGGATACAGCATAGTTACCTTGCTTCCTGTGTTTCCGTTCACCCATTCCATCAATCCATTTTCATAGACAACTCCGCGCTTTGTATTAAGATTGTAAACGTTTTTGCTCCAGTTCTCGATGCTGGAGTAACGGACACGGGCATTTTTCAGAACATGAATCTCAACGCAGCCGGCATGCAGGGAGTTTTCCGAGTAAAGAGGAGCAGAGCAGCCCTCGATGTAATGTACTTCAGAGCCTTCGTCTGCAATTATCAAAGTATGCTCGAACTGGCCTCCTTTTTTTGCATTCATCCTGAAATAAGCCTGCAGAGGCAAATCCACTTTCACACCTTTAGGAACATAGATGAAAGTCCCCCCTGACCAAAAAGCTCCATGAAGCGCTGTGAATTTGTGGAGGTTTACGGGAATGCATGTTGTCATGAAATACTTTTTGAAGAGCTCTGGATGCTGCTCCAATCCAAGATCGCAGTCGAGGAAAACAACTCCCTTGTCTTCCCATTGCTTTTTCAGTTTATGGTAAACAACCTCTGACTCATACTGGGCTCCGACGCCAGCCAAAGCTTCTTTCTCAGCCTCGGGAATTCCGAGTCTGTCATAAGTTTTTTTAATATCTTGGGGAACTTCTTTCCAACTTTTAGAATTTTTTTTTGCTTCTGGCTTTATGTAAAAATGTATTTCTTCAAGATTCAAATCAGAGAGGCTTGGACCAAAGTTAGGCATCGGTAATTCATAAAATAATTTCAATGCCTCCAGTCTTTTCTGCAACATCCACTCCGGTTCTTTCTTGTCTTTAGAGATCTGTCTCACAAGAGCCTCACTCACTCCTGCCTCTGCCTTGAAAACCAGATTCTCTGGATCGCTATGGTCGTAAATATCCCTGGTTATTTTTAATGACTGCATATTTTTCCTATCAGTTAAAGTTATTTAAAAGTTTGGATTTCTTTGGATATTATTAAGAATCAGGAAAAATTAAGGAAAGATTCCAAGCATGTAATCCAGGGAATAAAGGCCTGCCCCGATAAATAAAAGAGCAATAGCTGCTCCCAGCAAAATCAAATCAAATTCCCATCCCATCTTGTCCATTGCAGAGAAAGGAATATTCCACTTGAACATTTTATGGAACAGGGCGCCAAGCATGACAATACCTACGAGCAAAGCAGCTATTTCTGTGTAAAATCCCAGGATTAAAGCCAAACCAGAAAGGGATTCAACCAATCCTAAAAGAAAAACAGAACCAGTGGACCATCCCATGCCCTTTGCCATTGCTTTGGGCATACTTAGCTTTGGCATTCCATGATAAATGAATATGATTCCAAGAAAAACTCTTAATATAATCAACCCCCATGAACCGAATCCTTCGAATAACAACATATTTTATCCAGGAAAAATGGTTATTTAAACTTTTTTGGTTTTTCTAATTTGCTCAGCCTCTTTTTTAAGCTTAGAATCTCGGCATCTTCTTCCAGTGTAAATATCCTTTCCAGGACAATCAAGCCAATAAAAACCAGCACAAAGGTAAAGGCGAATCCCTCCAAAGACAATCTCCTTATTTGTTCAAAGTCCAAATTAAAGAAAACTCCATGAATTATCAAAAGAACAGCGGCAATAACGGAAAAAACAACAGTTGCAAGCAGTTTCTGCTTAAATCTATTCTTCATATTTTTATTTGATGGCTGATCTTATTAAACTTTCTTCTTCACAACCTTGTTCACATCCTTTATCATGAGCCCGATTTCCTCATCAGAAATTCCATGCATCATCGCTCCGTCTTCCAAAGTATCGAGGTCTGAGAAATGACATCCTACGCAATGCAGCCCGTAGGCCATTAAGATCTCTGCCACTTCTGGATTCTTTTCCAGAAGATCGTTAATCAAAGTAGTCTTAGTTATCTGATTCATGTTTTTTAGTTGTTATTGCAGATTAAAAAGTTTGGGGTTAATTGGATAACAGAATCATTTTTTGGCATTCAAAAAATGCTCGTTGACCTTTTCCCAGTTGATCACGTTAAAAAAAGCATCGACATATTCTGGTCTGCGGTTCTGATATCGTAAATAGTACGCATGCTCCCAGACATCGATTCCCAAGATTGGAATCATGTTATGTGTTATCGGAGAATCTTGGTTTGGGGTTTTCACGATCTCCAGTTCTCCTTTAGAATTTAATACAAGCCAGGCCCAGCCGCTGCCAAAGAGTGTTGTTGCAGCATCTTTGAATTGTTCCTTAAAAGTATCAATTCCTTTGAATTTCTTGTTTATTGCCTTCAGGATTTCTCCCTTGGGCTCAATGCCTTTCTTCAATATTTGCCAGAAGAAACTATGGTTTACGTGGCCCCCGCCGTGGTTTCTCACAGCTGTCCGTATATCCTCCGGAATCACTTCAAGGTTTTTTATCAAATCCTCTGCGGAATTTTTCTGTAGCTTCGGATATTTTTCAAGAGCCTTGTTCAGCTTGTCAACGTAAGTCTGATGATGCTTCGTATGGTGTATCTCCATTGTTTTTGCATCAATGAAGGGCTCAAGTGCATCGTAAGCATAAGGAAGCTTTGGAAGGTTGAACATGAAAACCCATAGAAAGAGTTTTTTATAAAATTATCGGAAACGCCCGGACTAGGAATTGAACCTAGATGCCCCGAAGGGCCGCGGGTTCGAGCCGCGTGCAATAACCACTCTGCCATCCGGGCTTAAAACTAGAAAGCAGAATACTTTTTATATTCTGTCTCTTGGTTTCCAACCAAAATGATTAAAAAAGTCAAAAACCCCTGATTTTTGAAATAAGTTTTTTCCTTATCTTACGAATATCTGCCATTCCATCTACAGAAATTATACCATCATATTTTCTTTTTTCTTCTACATTTATATCCTCAGTTTGTAAGACCATATTTCCTAAGAATTTTAATTTTTTACCATTAATTTCCCCGTCCTCTCTCTTAACATAAGTTTCGAATGGAGCCTCTATTTGAACAAAGATAATCTCTGCACCACAAGCTCTAGCTAAATGATAGTATCCCATTCTGTTTGCTCTCGTCCTTATATGATCATCGAATACAACGTTATATCCTAAATTAAGACATTCACGCGTCAGCTGTTCCTGATAAAAATAAGATATATACCATGGGTCAGGGTATTCAAATCCTCCCGTTCTTAATATTTGTCTGTACTTTTTCAAATTTTTTCCATATAGGCCTAACAAGTCAACTAGATCATGTCCTCTTAATAGGATTGTGTTTTGAATTTCTTTTTGAATTATTTCAGACAAAGTTGTTTTGCCCGCACCCGGAATTCCGACAAACAATATTAGTTTTTTATTAGGGTTATTTATTCTTTTTAATTGAGAAAGATTCATTTTATTTCTAAGAAAAATCAAATTTCTTTGATATTCTTCTGGGAATTGGGTATCATATCCTTCTATTTTTTTTCTCCAATCCTCGAAAGGTATAAATCTTATAGATTTCTTTGTAAGTCCATAGTCTCTCTTTATTTCCCTCTTTAAATCTCTGAACAAGGTTTGATTCATCATCTTTTTTATAATTAAGTTTTTATAAGCTTTTTCCTTAATCAAATTATGAGACATAAAAATAGCTGGGGATTGCTGTTCCTTTTTGTCTCCTTGGCTTTTCTTTTTGACTCGTTCAATCCGACAATTTCCGGGGGCATAATTGGAATCAACACAGATGTTTCAATAAGCTTCATTTTCGGGCTGGTTTTCTTCATTCTTTCAACCTTGGTTTTTGCAAGCAGACAAACTCTTGAGGCAATTATTATTCCTACCGGAGATTTAAAAGAAGATAGAGTAAGGGCAGAAACAGCTAAAAGATCAAAAGGAAGGCTGAAAGATCATGGTTATTTGGTTATAAGCGGACATTATCCTCATGGCAGCCTAGAAGGAATAAGAAGAAGCCAGCCATATGGAATTTACAAAATTCTAAGAGAAAACAACGACGTTATCCCCCAGGATATGCTGATTGAAGGCCAATCTCACGATACTCTTGAAAATACTCTTTATTCCCTTAAAAAGATAAAACAGAGGGCGGAGAAAGAAGGAAGAACAGGGCCTCTTGACATAGGAGTTGCAACATATCACGGACATTTCAGAAGGTTTAACGAATTTCACAAAAAGGCTGTGGAAAAGGGACTGATTGGCAGGGATGATTTCAGGCTCCATGAAATTCCAACCCCTGAAACAGGGGAAGAAAGGAGATATGAATCATCTTTATTAAGAAGACTTGCACACCGTTTCAAACTGGAGAATATTGGCAGATATAAATCTAAAAAAGGGGGGGTTAAGCATGCAGAGCCAAGCCCGCTTGTAAAATTGACAAACAGGGTAAGAGATATTCTAAAATAAAATGCGCTGTCCGAGAATCGAACTCGGGTCACCTCGTCTTTGCTTTTTCTATTCCTCAAGGGAGAGGTTAGTGTAAGTTAAAATCTTAATTTTAACTCATTGGCAACGAGATATTCTACCACTAAACCAACAGCGCATGAAATATGAAAATTTTATGTATATTTAAAATTTTAGAATATGGTCCTGGCAGGGATCGAACCTGCTCTTCCTCGGTGTAAACGAGGTGTTCTGCCATTAGACTACAGGACCGCGAGGACACCAAGGTTTCCTTCGCTTAACCTTCCTTGATATCCTGACATTCAACCTTCCTTTTTAGATGGAAAAAACTACTTTTAAGGTTTTGGTTCAGGAAAGTTTATAAGCAATAGTTCTCAATTTTCACTATGAAAAGTGACAAAACAAGGCAGACAGAAAGCAAGCCCGAGAGCGCCCAGGAAATTCCGGGAATGAACCTGGATACAAAGTATTCTGCAAAAAAACCAGTTCTTCCCGAGGGAACAGAAAAGCTCCAGAGGGAAATGGAGAAGATGAAAAAGGAATTTGACAAAATAAAGGCCGCAATCGTGAAAAAATATCCTTTTGTCCAGGCAATAGGGATAATTGCTCCGCAGGCTGTGAAACTATTCATAGAAGACGAACTTGGCGAGGGGGTTAAAGCCGAAGAGCTGGAAAAACTGCAGAAAAAAAATCATATTTACATAATCGTCCCTGAGGAAAAATTCAAGGAGATTCCCAAGATAAAGAAAGAGCTGATTGCCGAAATTGACAAGATAAAAAAAGAGGTCTGGCTCTATCTGAAAACTCCTGTTGATATCTGGGAAGCGTGCCTGGACAGCAAGTTCGAGCTTGTTTCTGCGATAGGAATGTCCTATCCTTTGCATGACAAAGGAATCCTCGAGTCTTTGAGGGTTGCAGAAATCCATAAAGCCCTTGTCCTCCAAAAGTTTGACAAATATGTTGTTTCTTACGTCATCGCAGGAAGCATGGTCAGGGGAGATACTGTCAAGGAATCTGACGTTGACGCGTTCATAATAATAAATGACACAGATGTGAAGAGGATGCCGCGCCTCGAATTGAAAGAAAGGCTGAGGGGCATGATTTTCCAGTATATTTCAGAGGCTACTGCGCTCGCCGGCTCAAAGAAAAACATCCTGAATGTGCAGGTTTATCTCCTTACTGATTTTTGGGAAAGCGTTAAGGACGCGCATCCTGTAATGTTCACTTTCATCCGTGACGGAGTTCCTTTGTACGACAAGGGAACTTTCCTTCCATGGAAAGCCCTTCTGAAAATGGGACGCTTGAAGCCTTCCCCAGAGGCAATAGACATGTTCATGTCAATGGGTGACAAGTCGGTGAAAAGGGCAAAGCAGGCGCTTCTCGATATTTTGATTCACGATATTTACTGGAGCATCACGACTCCGAGCCAGGCTTTGTTAATGCTTTATGGACTGGCTCCTCCGACTCCCAAGCAGACCGCCAGTGACATGAAGAAGATATTTGTCGACAAGGAAAAAATGCTCGAGAAAAAATATATCACTATCCTGGAAAACATAATCCAGGCATATAAGGATTTCGAGCACGAAAAGCTCAAGGAAATCAAGGGAGCAGAGCTGGACAAGATGCTTTCTGACACAGAGGATTATCTGAAAAGGCTCCAGGAATTGAGAAAGCAGATAGAAAAAAGGGCTCAGGAAAAAACCATAGAGCAGATTTACAGGGACATTTTCAACCTGCTGGAAGCTGTCTCTGGAAAAAAGACTCAGGCAGAGGCTGTTTCTGCATTTGAAAACCTCGTGAAAGCTGGAAAGTTCACGCAGAATCATCTGAAGATTTTAAGGGATGTCATAACTGCAAAAGCAGAGTTCAGGAAAGGAAAGCTGGATTCGAGGAAAGTCGATGAAGCAAGGAAAAACGCCTCTATTCTTATAAGTGACCTGATAGATTATTCCCAGAGAAGCGACCTTATCGGAATGGAAAAGGGAAGGATGAGGCTCAGGTACCAGAAAGACGGAAAACATGCTGTGGCTGAGCTGTTGCATTGCAACTCGGCAAGTTTCCTTTTCATTGATGGAAAAATCAGGAAGCTAACAAATGTTATTTCTGATTCTGATATGAAGGAAGTCTCAGAGTGTGTAGAGCATCAAAAACTTTCAAAATCCCTGGAGATAAACCCGAGGGTTTTCGAGCTTGTAAGAAAAGAGCTCGGAGAGTTTGAGATAATTCTCTGATATCATATAAAAAACAGCATAGCCAAAAGAATCAAGGTCAAAACAAACTCGGCTTTAGAGAAATATCTTATCGGCCCTTTCATGTTTATTCTTTTTATCGGATAAAGAGGGTAAAAATCTGAACCATCCAAGGAATCCAGCAATAAATGACCCAAATATGAGAGGGAGAATATAATCCCGATTCTGTAATCAAACAGGAATATCGCCGAATTAATTAAAATAAAGGCAAAAATAGAATGAAGGTAGTTTCTTTTATCTAGATTAGGATAGCTTTTTGGATTCGTTATGGTCTTCCAAAATTTTTTCCAGCTGAATAAAATTTTATGCCTTATAAATGGAAGCAGGTGATCAACATCCACGAATAAAGCGCCAATCAAAGCTATGGGGTAATTTTGTGTTAGTTTTCCTATTATCAAGCCGAGAGCTAAATGGGCTAACAAGAACATTGTATTTCGATTGATACGGATTTAATATAGGTTTCTGTTTATGTAATGATTTTAAACGCATCGCACACAGAAACTTTAAAAACCAATTTCTCAATTAATTAACTATGACGCACGGAAAAGTCATCCAATTCAGGAGAGGCAGGACAACGATTCATGAAAGGCACTTTTTGATAGAGCCTGATGGCTGCAAAAACAGGAAAGAGGCGGAAAAGTTCATAGGGAAAGAGGTTGCCTGGAAATCCCCTGCAGGAAAAATAATCAATGGCAAAATTTCAGGAGCCCATGGAAGCAAAGGGCTAGTAAGGGCGATTTTCGAGCGAGGCTTGCCCGGACAGGCAATCACCACAAGTGTCGAAATAAAGTAAAATGATAAATAAAGTAAACTTAAGGGAAGTTGATGGTGAGCAATTTCATGAGACTAAATTACATAATTCACAACGAGAGAAGTTGCGAATTAAAGAAACCGTAGGTGTCTTACCATGGCACTAAGAAAAGCATCGTCATATACAAAGAAGCACGTTGTTCCCTTCACGAGGATAAGCAGCAAGAAAGGGAAATCCTACATAAAGACAGTTCCTCCCCAGTCTATTGTCAAATTCTCGATGGGCTCTTGGGCAATGGTCAGGGAAGGAAGGCTTCCTCATATCCTGACCATGGTTTCTGAGGAAAGCGCCCAGATAAGGCATAACGCCCTGGAGGCAAGCAGGCAATACATAGACAAGCAGCTGGATACAGAGCTTCCAGGTCAGTATTTCTTCAGGGTCATCCCTTTCCCTCATCACATTCAGAGGGAGAACAAGATGCTTACAGGAGCAGGCTCAGACAGGATGCAGACAGGGATGCAGCTCTCTTTCGGGAAATCTGTTGGAAAAGCAGCCCTGGTTAAGGAAGGAAGCGGGATTTTCATGATTGCAACTGCCAGCGAGAAGGCTTCCCAGACGGTAAGGGAAATCCTCAGAAGGGTAAAGCCAAAGCTTCCCTGCAGGACAAAGGTAGTTTACGAGTTCAGGAAGCCAGAAGTAATTGTTAAGTAGTAACAAAATAGGAAGATTTATAAAGTTGTATTTTGTGGGAAAACTATGATAGGAATAGCACCAGTCGTTATAGCACCAAGAAGAGTTAGTGAAGAACGGAAACAACTAACTGAAGGAGACTTAATACTTCAAGAAAGGTTGAAAAAGGAAGTGTGTAGTCACCTTTACTTAGAGAACTATCCCACGGGATATAGCGGAACTTTTGAACCACTTAGAGATTATAGATGCGGACTTACAGGCAAATCTTGTGTAGCTAAACAAGGAGTTTTAGGAACTTTTGCACTAGTTTTCAGAAATAGTGTGGCTGCTTCTGAAGGACTCAACATAAAAGTTGCAGAGAGATGTCCTTCTAGAGAATTAAATAGCAATCAAAGAGGTAACTAATAAAATGACACAAAACCTATATCAAAGAGCAAAGGAAGGTGCAAGAGCATTAGCATTTGCTACTGGCTTGGCTGCTTTGACTCTTACAGGATGTGGCGATGCTAATCCCAAAGATAGAGCTAATAGAGCAACCTTGATTAGATATGACGGAATTACTGATAATATTTTAGTGGAAAAATTTTATGACAATGATAAAGACGGAGATGTAGAAATATATGTGGTTGGTCCTCCTACGATTTATAGGGGGGAACCATTTGATCCTACCTTACCAGATATTAATAGTAATGAAACAAGAGCATTCGTGACTGCTGATTTGATGGAAAAATTTTATGCAGAACATGGAAAAAATGCTGAAGTGAGTGTTAGTTATGGCTCTGAACGGGCTGGTACAATAATCCTAAGAGGAGCTAAAGGCAGAGTTATGTCCCCCGAAATGCAAAAGAGAGTGGATAGTAAGTACCAAGCAATTAGTTCTGATTTAACAATTCTAGAAAACAGAATTCCGCAAAATAAACCACAACCAAACACAAATTAAAATGACACCAGAAGTAGCAACACAAGAACATGACCCTGTAATGCCAATCTATACTCCGATAGAGTTAGGAAGAGGGTACGATAGAAGAAAACTTATTCAGCATTATGAAACTTTTAGAGATATAGGGCAATGGCTGCAGACTATCCAAAAAGACCCGGAAAATACAGGTGTACGGGAAGACGCCGGAGACTTGCTTCGTACGAATCCCCAGTATTATTTTAAGGCAAACAGATCTCCAAGATCTGATTTGGAAGGTGCCTTATCTGAAGAGCATGATCATCTCGGAGAATATGCCCGTGAGCATTCTTCAACACTTTACGGAAAACTCAAATCTGAAGACTATGTTGGTTTGGTCCAAAGAGTCCCATTATACAAAACAGGAAACAGGGAGCATGATGAATTTGTTGAAGTCATGAACGAAAACAGAAAACTTGCCGAGGCAAGTGAAGACCCTGAAAAAATGGCTGAGTATGTTGGCGGAAAAGTTAAGAACTTCCCGAAATGGGCTCAGATTTCCTATATGAGGCATGGCGAAAGCGATTTGAGGCTAATTTTCCAGTCATATCTGAATTCTGCTAACGCAAAGCTAAGAGCAATCATGCTTGATGAAAAGAGAAATCCAAGAAGCGAATTTTTAAAGGAAGTTTTCGAGGAAAGCCTGAAGGAAGCTGAAACAGAGCTGGATCAAGAAAGTTATTCTGACAAGGAAAAAAATGATATTTGGAAGAGAAACATAAGGCCTTATTACATGGCATTGCTTGAAAAAGGCTACGAAAAAGAAAAGAAAGAAGAAGATGGAGATATCCCGCAGGAAAAGAAAGACAGAGATACAAGAAGAAAAAGGAGAAGGGCAAAGGGCATGCCTTTTTAAAAAACCAAAATGAGAACGCTTAAAAATTTGATTGCTATTGCCGGAATTTCTTTGATAACTACTGCACCCCTTATTTATGGGGGAGGTTATCTTGCCACAGGAGTATCAAATCCTTTGGAATTGAGACAAATATATAAACAAAGGCAAGAAGAAGGAAGAAAACTCTATAATCAGGCAATCGAGTGCTTTGAACAGAAATTTGGAACCTCGGACCAGGTTATGCTTTCTAAATTAACTAGGGCAGATCTGGAAAAAGTTGTTGAGAGATGTGAAGCTTCTGATAAAAGAAGGTAAAATGAGAGTTAACGATCAATTAAAACAATTTGATGTAGATATCACGAGGATCAGAGGTCCATTAGGGTATGCTGATCAAATTTTAAAAGGAGCTTGGTTTAATATTAGGGAAAGACTAAACGTTTATACTGGACTGGTTGCGGGGCTATTTTCTCCTGTTGTGGCAACCAGATATTTAGCTTTTCCTTTTGAATCTGAAAATTTGGAAACAGAAATGATGAAATGGATTTTTTCCTTGCCTGGATTTGTTCTTTCTCCTGTAAGTCTTGCTGTTGGGGCTGCGCTTGGAGCTTCTTCTGCCATAACAATCAGGACAATCAGAGAAGAAAGAGAAAAATCCAGAAAAGATTTGGGTAAAATTCTCGATGTTTATTGATTATTCAATCAAATCCTTCACGAGATTTGCCATTGTTTCCAGAAACTCCTCGGCACGGTCCTGCCAGGCATCTATCTCAACGCCCCTCAGGTTTTTGATTTCTCCGTGAGCGATTTTTTTGTGTAACATGAGAAGGTCACGGTACCAGACGACATACTTCATTTTTAGTTTTCCTGCATCGACAAAAGTCGTTTTTAAATCAACTGCCACGTGCTCAGGGGATGCCGGAGGAATGTTCGCAGCTATCAAAGCCGCATGCGCAGAATCCACCATTGCCCAGTACAATCCCTCTATGGCATTTAACTCAGAGACCTTGCTCCTCATGATGTGCATTGGAGCTCTTTGAAGCGCAGAGTAAATTGCCTCTGGGGTTGATTTTATTTTTCCACGAAGGAGAAGGCTTTTGAGAGGATTGAAAAAGCCAGCCAAGTCTATCATCGCCTCCCCGTATCTCAGGATATTGAGAACCACAGGATCACCCCTCATCAAATCTTCCCACCACGTGCTAAGCTTTACTGTGTTTATGTGAAGGCTCTGCTGATAGGGATTTGCCTTTATGATCTTTTCCAGCTCCTCGCGATACCATGCGATCAGCTCCTCGTCCCAGTTCACAGAAACGTCATCAAGAAGGATTATTATGTCGATGTCAGAGCCTGTTACTGTTGTCTGTTTTGCCGTCGAGCCGAAGAGAACGACGGATTTCACGAGCTTGTCAAATTTTCTGTAAGCCTTGGTTGCGAAATCCATGGCAATATCAGACTCTTTTTTCAGCTGCAGTGTCGGAACATCTTTCGGAAATTTTGTTTTTTTAGAGGCAGTTTTTTTATTTTTGTTTTTTGCCATCATCAACCCTCTTTTATATCTTATAATATATATGATTGAATATACTTTTTAAATATTGCTCGTTCATTTCATTCACTCGGATTGTTATTATAATACTTTTAACACAAAACGAACGAAGTGAGGCTATTTTTTAAATATACAAATTCAAAAATTTACTCCATCGGCCTTCCGGACATCCTGCTTCCCTGTGCGCCCTGAACCTGCCCGCCGAGCTCTTGAGGAAGCCTTGAGAAGCCAGCGCCAAAAGTTTCGTAATGTACCTGCGGAAACATCTGCCCGTAGCCTGAAAAATATCCCTGATAAAGACCAGGTGCCTGAGACCAGTAAGGAGCCATTTTCATTCCGTAGATTGGCGAGCCAACTGCCTCCAAAGTTTCCTGGAAAGGAGGAGTCTTCCAGTGCTGCCACCAGGCAGCTGCCTCCACGATTTTCCTGGCTTCAAATCCTTTTTTTCCGAGCTTTTTCATCATTTCCTTTAAAGGAACATTTCCCATTCCCATCGGAAGCTCTGTATGCTCGAAGCCGAAGTTGTCAGAAAGATGCACATGTTTCAGAAGAGGAGCAACATGCTTTGTTTCTTCTATTATTTCTTTTTCACTGTAGCCGAATTTCCTGAGCATGTTTATATGGCCGACATCCCACGTTGCACCAATCAGCTTCTCGGCCTGTTTTGTTGCTTCGTTCTCTGAAAGCCCGCCATCAGCAACAGCTTTTTTCACGAACTGCTCCCTGGATTTTTCAACAAGATTTTTTATGTCTTCTCCTGTGCTCAATCCGAAGCCTGCAGGAGGGTTTTCTATTGTAAGAATCGGAATATTTTTTCCTTTTAACTTCTTGTAGGTATCCCATGCTGCCTTTCCAAAAGTTTCAGAGGATTTTTCTATTGCAAACTTTTCTATAGGAACATACAGGTTCGGGGCAACCTGCGGATTCTTAAGACCATGAAGAAGGTTGTGCATTGCCTTGGATTGTAAAAATAGGTCAGGGCTGTCAGCCAGGTCTTTTTTGAATTTTTCCGAATATGTCTTAAGAATTTCTCTCTGATGCTCTGTTCCGAATTCGTAAGCCCTGCTGAAAAAGGTATTGATTTGTTTATTCAAATCCTGGAGATATGCCTCTGCATTCCTATAATGCCTTAAAGCTGCTTCCTGTTCCGGAGACAGGGGCTCGCCCTGACGGAGTTTTCCTGTCTTTAAATCCTCAAATAGGTGTTGGATGAGAAGTTGGTGGCCTTCAAGGATTTCATCAGCCCTCTCTTTATTAAATATGACTTGGGAAATTGAGTTATCCCATTCTGTTCTGTTATGTATGTCAAGTTCTTGTTCCGGAGTTAGACGCTGTGGCTCTAATTTTTCTGCTTCCGGATAATATCTTATTTCCGGTTCCAGGGGAGCAAGCCTTCCTGTTTGCTGGTTTATGATAATCATTCTCTGGTATTTTTCCCCTAGCTTTCTTTTTGAGGGGGGAAGCAACTGGCTTCCGGGTATTCCTTCTGCAGAATGGAAATTTACAGGAATATTTCCTTCCGGATTGAGGTCATGGCTTCTTATGAGAATATCTGCGACTTTTCTTTCCATGGCTTCTCTGTCTGTTTCGCTGTATCCTTGCTGGGTTATCCCGGAAACATTCATTCCTGAAACAGGAGCATGTATGGAAACATCCACTCCTGTCAGCTTACTCAAACGATTAACTTCTCTCAGCTGCTGCTTTGGAATTGAATCAAAAATCTCGGGGGAAACAGCTTCGATTTCAACCTGCTTTACGCCGGAAGACAATTTTAAAGAAACTTCCTGAAGAATGTTTGCGGATCTCGGGTCTGTCGTCATTCCAAGACTTCCTGCAGTTATGTAATTGTTGGAAGGATCCAAGCTGGAATATCCCCCCTGATAGATGTCAGAGATTCTGTAGCCTCTTTTTTCTGCCATGTTTATTGGTAACCAAGATTAATTTATATAGTTTACGACGAAGTTATAATTTATTATAATAAAATTGTCTTGGTTGTTTATGTCATTATGAGAATCTTTAACTAAATTGCCGAAATAAAATCAACTCTTCGGCAACTTTGGCCTGTATTTTTCGTATTTTGCCTCTGGCCTTTCGAAAGGATTATTCCTCCTTTCTTGCCTTTCCCTTTCTGTATTAAACCTTTCCGGACTTTCAAATCTCTCTATGCTTTGGGATTCGATTTTTGGCTCTGATTGCATGAAAAATCTTTCCTGACTGATTTCCTCCCTAAAACCACCGGTTCTTCCTGCCTGTGTTAAATCTATTCTTTCTGGCATGCCTCTTGCTCCCGGCTCTGCAAAATATTTTGGTTCCCCGTTTCCTGCAGCTCCTTGAACATATTTGAATTCATCTTTTGATTCCTCGGTGCCAGCGGTTGTTCCTGTTTCCCTCGGAATTCCACCGACGAAAATCGGCCTTGGCTGGCTTCCCGCAATCCTTTCAAGAATAGGCGCTCCGGCAGTTTGTCCTTCCTGGAGTTCCATAAACTGATGAAATTCCAAAGCATTAAGGTTCAGATTTGAATCGTCGACTTCCTCTTCGAGCTCTGATTCCTCCTCGTGTCCCTCTGTTTCAGGATTTTTAAATAAGGAGCCCAATTCCGAGAGTCTTTCTTCACTAATTTTCTTTTCCTGATTTTTCTTCCTTAAATTGGTCATAATTGGACGATTTTCTTTCGTTTTTGGCATTAACACGAAAAGCAGAAGAAATATATAAAGTTAGTCATTGAAATAAACCCCACATCTTTCTAAAAATGCTCCGTGTTCCAGTCCCAAAGCATGCACTTGTTCATGTCTTACTAAATCTTTATTATTGATGTTGTTTTCTGGTATCAGTATTGTATGAAATCCCGGCACATAAGTTCCTCCACAGCCCCACCTCTGAAATCTTTTGCTCATACCAAAACATGGAAGTCCGTTATTTAATGGCCAATTTAATTTTAAGTAATATGGCTCACTGGCTTTTATTTGAGTGCATTTCTGCATTCTTTTCCATTCGGTTTCATACCATTTTGGCTTGTCGTATGGCGCAGCCATGGAAAGGGCAATTCCAGCTAATCCCAATTTTACCAAAAGCGTTATTTCTAATATTCTTTTAATGCTTGTCTTTTTTTCCAAACCCATGGAGATTCTTAATTTTTATGAAGAGAAATTTATAAAGATTCTCGTGGTAAAATTCAAGAATCAGGTATAAGAAGGCATTCCGTGGGCTTTTTTGTAGGTGTCAAAAATCTTGAACGTTGTTTCCTTTGCTTTTTCTTCTGCGAGCGGCCTTAGACTCGCCTCTTCTGCAAAAGATTCTTTTTCAGGCCACCATTTTTCTTTTTTTCCTTTTTTTTCTTTAGGTTCAGCACTCGGTTTGCCATAGCCTCCGACCAATGCCACAAAAGGATTTGATTGGTCTGTTGATTTTTCCTCTGCTTTCTCTGTTTTCTGCTCTTTCATTTCTTTTTCATCTTTTTCCTCGAGGAAGAAGTTTATCTCGTCCTGGATTTTTTCCAGGCTTTCCCCTGTGGCTCCCTCGATGAGTCTCAAAACATCCTCTACGTCAGAAGCCTCGAGCTCTTCCTCAAATTTTTCCAGCTCCTCTGAGTTGAGGACATACGCCTTGAAGGAGATTTCAGCTCTTCCGCCAAAAGCATAGTGTGCCTGCTGGGAAACACGTTGGGGAATGCCGCGGAACTTGAATTCCACAAGGGTGCAAAAATAATAATCCCTCTTGATTTTCAGCCTCTCAAATTCCTTCGGAAGCATCCCGGAAAGGGCTTCTTCCTGCGGTTTTAGTTTCTGTTTCCCGAGAAGAGTTAGTTCCAAGAGAATAGTGTTGAACGCCTTGACGAGCGCAGGCTCTCGGCCAACCTCCTTCATCTCCAACTGCTGTGCCGCCCTTAGGTAAGGCTTAGCCCAGCGGGCATAAAGCTTCATGGAATTGACCTGGCTTTGAAGATAACTTCTTTCCAGCTCGTATCTCTTTCTCAGCTCTTTTTCCGAGTGCTCCAGCCAGTCCCCAAATTCCAGAATTCTCGGGCGAAGAATTCTTTTTACCCTGTCATTCAAATCCAGTTTGTCTACGTCTTTCACATCTTTGGAAAAAAGAAAAGCATCTATCAATGTCTGATATCCTGCCTGGCTGATGGCCAGCGCCTTTATGCTGGAGTTTCCTTTGTTGATATCGACCTTGTCCATGAATATCTGCTTCAGGGCGAGGATAGCTGCTTCTTTCTTGTTTTTATCTTTTAAGGCATCGTAATGGCTCAGCCTTATTCTGAATTCTTTAAGGTCATATATCACATTTAAAACGCTCCTCAGGACAGTGTTCACATCACCGAGAATTTTCGTGGCTTGCTGCTGCATTACCGTGGCCCTTTGCCCCAACTCTGCGAAATGGCCTGAGCCAGGGGAAGATGTGAAGTTGTCTATTATTTTTTCTGTCTCAAATCCGAAGTCATTCATCAAATCAAGGATAAAGAAATAAACCGGCTCCAGGGTCTCTGAGGAAGAATCATAAACGAGCCCGTGTTTTGCAAGCGGTTGCTCCTTTACCTCCTCTGCCGGAATATTCATCTGATTCTTGTATTTTTTTAAGAGCTCTTTTGAGTTTTCCGCGTATTTCCCAGGATTTATTTTCCCAAGTATCTGGGCTATGTTTGCTGTCATGGTAAAAATAAAGATTTGTCTGTTTAAAAAATGTTTCTTTAGAAATATTTATTGTTTATCTTCAAAAAAATCTGCCAAGAAATCATCATCATTTTCGTAATCGAAATCATCTAATTCATTCTCATCAGAGAGTTCTTGTTGCATGCAGAATATAGATGTGGGGAGTATATAAATTTTATTAATCTTCGACTATGATAATTAAACTTTATAAACTATTTATCTCTTTTTATAAAATGAATAACTCAACTAAATTTGTTCTTGATATTTTCGAGAAAAACAAAAAGCAGCTTGTTAGAATAATCATAGTGGCAACTTTTGGAGCCTTGTTAACAGTTATAACTCCTTATATTTATGGTAAGCTTTTTGATCTTGCAATAATACCAGACACTGTTACAAATATTCTATTTTCTCTTATTGGGCTATGGCTTGTGTTAAGTTTAATTTCAACTTATGTTTCAAATATGACTGGTTACATGGGGGAAGTTCTTGGGACAAAAATGTCCCAGGAAGCAGAAGCAGAGGCATATTCCCATTTCCTGACTCTTCCGATTTTATTCCACAAAAAAGAGCAAAGAGGAGAAATTCTTCAGAAGATTTCTAGGGGTTCAAGGTCATTACAGGAAATTATTGAAACCATTGCAGATGTTTCGCCGCAATTGCTGATGCTTTTGTTCTCCTTAATAGCCATGTTCATAATAAAATGGCAGCTTGCTTTAATTGTGTTTATTTCTTTCGTTGTTTATGCTTTATTTACTATCAGGTTTGTAAAGCCAGAGATTGCAGCCCACAGAATAGCAAATAAAGTTTATGAAAAACAATATGGAAATGTTTATGACAAGCTGTATAATGTTTTTCTTGTTAAGAATTTTGTAATGGAAAATGTGGAAAAAGAAAGATTTTTTAAGTCGCTTGTTGGAAAAATTCTTCCTGCTGTAAAAAATGCGGCCTCTAAATCAAGAAAACTTTCTGTTGTTCAGGGAATAATATACAGCATCAGTTTTGTTGCTGTCCTTGGCTCTGCAATATTTTTCCTAAGGGAAGGAAACTTAAGCCCTGGCCAATTTGTTATGTTCTTTGGCTACATAAATTTGGCATTCGGCCCATTCAGATTTTTTGGAATGATATATAGAAGATATAAGAGAGCTGGTGTTGCAATAAGAAGATTCCTGAAACTGAGAAAGATCTCCCCGGAAAAAATGTCGCATGGAAACAAAATCCTGAAAGAAGTTAAGGGAGAAATATTTTTCAAAGGCCTTGATTTTGGATATATAAAGGGAAAGCCTGTTCTCAGAGGAATAAATCTTAAAATCAATCCTGGAGAAAGCGTCGCCCTTGTCGGAAAAAGTGGCGTTGGAAAAACAACGCTGGCGGAATTGGTAATGGGATATTACCAGCCTGGAAAGGGAAAAATAACTCTTGATGGAGTTGATATTTCTGAATTACAATTAAAATGGCTGAGAGATCAAATTGCAGTAGTTCCCCAGGATCTTAATCTGTTTAATGATACAATGATAAATAATCTGAGATATGCAAATCCAATAGCAACTGAAAAACAGATTGCTGATGCGGCAAAAGCCGCCTCTGCAGACGAATTCATAAATCAGCTTCCAAAAAAATATCAGACAAAGGTTGGAGAAGAAGGCGTCAAGTTGTCCATGGGCCAGAGGCAAAGGGTTGCCATAACAATGGCTTTTCTAAAAAATCCCAAGATATTGATTCTTGATGAGCCGACTGCCGCGCTTGATGCAGAATCAGAGAAAAAAGTTCAGGAAGGCATTAACAGATTAATTAAGGAAAAAACAACAATAATAATAGCCCACAGGTTTTCAACAGTCAGAAACGCCGACAAGATTGTTGTTCTTGATAAGGGAAGGATTGCAGAACTTGGAAATCATGAAGAGCTTATGAAGAAAAAGGGAATTTATTATAACCTTTACACTTTACAAAAGGGGCTTGATTAAAAATGTTAAAGACAAGAATTATACAAAAAATAGGAAAATGTTTTGGAACCCAAGTAGAAGCCTATGATAGATATAGGTCTGGATATCCTAGAGAATTTTATGACATGCTATTTAGTCTTGTTAAAACCAATAAGATCTCTGACATTCTAGATATCGGTTGTGGCACCGGTAAATCCACTGAACCGCTTGCTCGCTTGAGAGGCGTAAGAGTTGTTGGGTGTGATCATGACCTAAGAATGTTATCTCAAGCCAAAAAGAATGCTCTTAATCATAATCTACCTATAGCCTATAAAAAATGCGAGGCTGAAAATTTGCCATTTAAAGATAACTCATTTGATATTGTAACAATAGGGAATGCTTTTCATTGGTTTGCAACCAGAAAGACAATAAAAAACATTAAAAGAATTTTAAGACCAAATGGATTATTTTTTATATACTGGAAGCAAATGGACAAAGAGGATATATATTTAAGAAGAAAAATATTTAGACAATTTAACCCAAAGTATAAAGGTCCGAGAGTATTGATCACCCCAAGAGAATGTGTGGAATTGTTGCGTAGATATAGTTTTCAGAGAGTAGGACATTTTAGTAAAAAATATACGTCTCATTATACTCTGGAAAATGCAGTTGGAAGGCTAAAAACAATAGGTAGTTACTTTAATCTTACTAACAAACAAAAACAGGGATTTGACAATATTGCTAGTAGAGTGTTCAAAGATTATCTTACATTAAAGAAAAAAATAGCGTTTTTATCGACTACACACTTTTGCTATGCTTACAAATAGAAAAAGATAAATGCTATAAATAGAATCTTGGTTACAAAATCCTTATAAATATCTTCTTCTTATTCACTACATGGGATTTTTTGGTTTTGGGAGAAAGAAGAAAATACTGGATCTCACAGAGAATTACAAAAGGCAGATAGAGAAAGCAGAGCAGGCGAGGGCTTTGCAGAAAAACTCTTCTGCTTCCTCAGGGGCAGGCCCTTTCTCTTTTTTTGATTCCCCTGCAGCAGGCTCTTCAGAAACCACGCTCGACCTCTCTTCAGCAGAGGAGAAAAAGAAAAGACTGGCAAAAAGGATAACGGAAATGACGGAAAAGGTAGAAGACATAGGAAACCAGATTTACCACCTGCAGCAGAGGCTCGAGGTTCTTGAGAGAAAACTCGATGTGAAGAGGATTTAACCTTTTAAAAATAAGAGCTGAAAAACTAGATTATTGGATAAATATGTATTAGATTTATCAAATTAAAAATATATATAAATCCATTATCATTTTTTCATATATGAAAGACTTGGAAAAAAAGGCTCGTGCCTATGCCCTGAAAAATGCTGTTGCTTATGATGGGGTTGCGAGAACTGGTTCTGTAATCTCTGCCCTTTTCAATGAAGGATTGAAACCCAGCGAGGTAAAGAAATTCTCAAAACAGATTAATAATATAGTTGCTGAGGTAAACAAATTACCAGTTGAGGAGCAGATTAAGGAGTTTTCTAAGTTAGAATCTAAAACTTCCCACAGAGAAGGGCGCGAAGGACTTCCCGAGCTGCCTGGCGCAAAAAAAGGGAAAGTTATCATGAGATTCGCTCCTTCTGCGTCTGGCCCTTTCCACATAGGACATGCCCTTACAGGAAGCTTGTCTTATCTTTTTGTGAAAAAATATGGAGGAAAATTTTATCTTAGAATAGAGGACACAAACCCGGAGAATATTTATCCGAAGGCATACGAGATGATTAAGAAAGAATCAGCCTGGCTTTTTCCGGGAAATTTTTTGAAAATCATCATCCAATCTGACAGGATGAAAATCTATTACAATTGCGCAGAAAAGCTCCTGAGGAAAAAGGCCGCTTATGTATGCACTTGCTCTCAGGAAAAATTCAAGGAGTTTGTCGAGGCTATGAAAGCCTGCCCGTGCAGAAGTTTAAGTGTTAAGGAAAATCTCGAAAGATGGAAAAAAATGTTAGATAAAAATGGTTTTGCTGAAGGCCAGGCTGTTCTAAGATTCAAATCAGGAATGCAGGACAAAAATCCTGCAATGAGGGATTTCCCCCTTGCGAGAATAAATCTCACAAAACACGTAAGGCAGGGAAACAGATACAGAGTTTGGCCTCTTATGAATCTCGCAGTTGCCGCAGACGACATTGATTTGAAAATGACCCATATAATCAGGGCAAAGGACCACAGGGACAATGCAGAGAGGCAGAGAAGAATTTATCTTGCCTTGGGTCTGAAATCCAGGGTTCCTTGGACAGGATTCCTCGGAAGGATACACCTTAAAGACATGGAGCTCTCCACGACAAAGATGAGGCAGGATATAGAATCAGGAAAATATTCTGGATGGAACGACAAAAGGCTTCCGACAATCGCCTCTTTGAAAAAGCAGGGCTACAAACCAGAGGCTTTCTGGAAATTTGCAGAACGCATTGGTCTCTCGGAAAATGACAAAATCATGGACAGGGAGGAATTTTTCAAATTGTTAGATAGTTTTAATAAAGAATAGAGGATAAAAACATTTTTAAATGAGATTTCCTTAAATACAGATATGAAAAGAGGCAGTATAACGGAAGGGGATAAAAAAGGTTTATCAACCATTGTTGCCACATTGATAATAATTCTTCTGACTTTAGTTGCTGTAGGAATAATCTGGGTTGTGATAAGAAACGTGGTTGAAGGCGGGGCTGGACAGATAGAACTCAGTCAAAAATGTCTCGCAGTCGAGCTGAGCGCTGTTACGGTCAACGAAACTTCTTCAGGAATATATGATGTTACCTTGAGAAGAGGCACTGGCAACCAGGAAGATATAGGAGTGAAGGTCAATGTCTTCCAAGGAACAGCAACGAGCAGCGGAGTTCTAGCTTGGGGAGATTTCGGTGAGCTTGATGCTCTCGGAACAGTTACAAATACTGTAGATACAAATGCAACACTGACTGGCGGAGACAAGATAGAGTTCACGGCATTCTTCCAGGGTGCTTCTGGAGAAGAACAGCTCTGCTCGCAGACCAAGAGTTTTGAATTTTAACTTATTTTCTTTTTTTGGATTTTTAACCAATAGCAGGGCATTTGAATAGGGGTAAATTAAATTTTATTAACAGTTAACCTTAAAAACTGTCTTTCTATTGTAAAATCATGACAGCTAAAAGCCGAGGTTATCGGCACATACATCACTGAAGATTTTTCTAGCTGTTGCTTTAGTTCTAACAAGTTTTTTATACCATTTTCACTTAAATTAAATTATGGTGGTTGTAGTATAATGGCAGTACGTGCGGTTGTGGTCCGCAAGACGGGAGTTCGATTCTCCCCTTCCACCCTTTAAGAAAATAGATAATGGAACCAGTAAAAGGATTCAGGGATTTCTCTGGCGAAGAAGCCAGGAAAATTGCAGAGATTAAGAAAATCATAACTGGTGTTTTCGAAGCTTACGGCTTCGAGCCAGTGGAAACTCCAATAATAGAACAGGAAGAATTTGTTAAAGGCTCGGATTCCGGAGACGAAGCTGTTTCTGACATTTTCAAACTGCAGGACAAAGGAAAAAGGAACTTGGCTTTGCGATATGAATTCACTTTCCAGCTGAAAAGATTGGCCAAGAACAAAAAGCTTCCTTACAAGAGATACCAGATTGGTGAGGTTTTTCGTGACGAGCCGGTTTCTGCAAACAGATTAAGGCAGATTACCCAGTGCGATGTTGATACAATTGGCTCAACAATTAAAGATGAAGCTGAAATTCTTGCCCTTACAAACGAGCTTTTTGAAAAACTCGGGGTTAAGCCGATAATCTTGATTAACAACAGAAAATTGCTTAACGAAATTCTTGATGATGTCGGACTTAAAGAGAAGGACAAGAAACAGGTTTTAAGGGAGATTGACAAATATGACAAGATTGGTGAAAAGCAAGTAAGAACAAACTTAAAGAAATTAAAAGCTGAGAAAATAATTGATGTATTAAAGCAAGGAGAGAAGTACTTTAAAAAATTCCCCGCATATAAAGAGATTATTTCCCTAATGGAATATTGCAAGATTTATGGGATTAAACCTTTGTTTGCACCGACAGTTGTTCGCGGGCTTTCTTACTACAACGGGAATGTCTTTGAAGTTAAAGCAAAGGGAATTAGGGAAACATTGGCAGGAGGCGGGAGTTATATGTTTAATGGAGTCCAGTGTACAGGAATTTCATTCGGAGTTGAACGTGTCTCTGTTGTTGCCGATATAAGATATGACAAAGAAAAAACTCTTGTAATTTCTCTTGGACAGGACAAGGAAGCTATAAAACTTGCACAGAGGCTAAGAGCGCAGGGAAAAACAGCCTCGATTTATTATGGTAAACCCTCTAAAGCCCTGGATTACGCAAACTCCTATGGTTTCGGAAAAGTTATTTTTGTCGGAGAAAAAGAAGTCAAAGCAGGAAAATTCAAGGTCAAGGACATGAAGACAGGGAAAGAATCTGTTCTTAAATTATAATTGGGCCTGTAGTTCAGCGGTAGAATGCATGGCTGGCAGTCATGAGGCTCGAGTTCGATTCTCGACAGGTCCATTTACTCCGAATCATATTTTTTAGAAGCCATTGCTAGTCTCCAAGCGATTTCTGTCGCTTCAATAACCATCCCACGATAAAGCGTAAGAGGGCTTACATTGGCACGCGCTAACTTAGCTGCTATAGCAGAATAATTTCTAAGTTCTTCTTCGGGCATAACACGACCCTCTTCTTTGGAACGTGCTTGTAGGCACTCCATTGTCTCTTGCTCTAATCTACCATGAGGAACCCTTAATCTTCTATTTACCTCTGCCATGAATCACTCTCAATTTTTTCTTATTTAAAGATTTAGATATTTTTACTCAACCTCAATCTCCATCTTCCAGCTGTTGTCTTCGCCTGTGAAATCTGCGCCCGTGACCTTCAGCGGCCTTTTGAACATCGGGCAGTCCAGGACAAAGGATTCAAATTCCCCGCCTTCCCCTGCGACATGAATCTTATGTTTCTCATTTAGTTTTGTCACATCTCTAATGAAAGATTCATCAATCACTCTTCCAAGCCAAGAAGCACTCAAGGGATAAGCAGAAACTCCGATTATTATTACTTTGAACTTGTTTTTTATCAAATCCTGCAAATACTGGAATTCATCCTTGTGCCATAGCGGATTCACGCATTGCAAACCAAGCCTGTCACAAATCTTCTGGATTCTCGAAGCCTGATAGTCAGAATGCAAAGCCCCTGTTACTATTCCTTGGATTCCATATTTTTTAATAGCTGTCTTAATGACCTCTTCCAGGTCTTTGAGTTCCTGTTCCTTGATTCCTTTTGTATCTTTTGTTATCAATGGCAGACCCATGACTGCTGCCTGCGTCTCTGTCCTCTTTATAGATGGTGTGTGGAACATGTAGCTGTCAGGATTTTCGGAATGCAGGGTTATAAGACACACGATTTCATGCCCTGCTTTTTTGGCAAGCCATGTAGCCATTGTTGAATCCTTGCCTCCTGAAAACAAAACACCTAATTTCATGGAGAGAATAAGGCGGGCTGGTTTTTAAAGATGGTTGGGTTTTATTCTATAAGTCAGAACAAGTATATGCCCAAAAATATATTCCAATAAGCGCTAAATTAAAGGTGGAGTTAAATTGTTAATATCTTTTATCACAAATATATTTAAAAACTATAGTTTAATTTGGAAATAATGCCGTCATTTAGATCTTTTGGAGTAAGACGCGTAGAAGGACATGAAGATAGGTATATGCACATTATAGATCCTTCAACACAGGGATGTTTTATAAGGGGTCTTATTTTACATTATAAGGACAATCAATGGGATTGGGTACGTAGAGAAGATGTAAGTGGTGTAGAAGAGACAAAAGAAGCGAGGGAAGATTTTTTATCAAAGAATGTTTATATGCCTATTGGTGTTCCCCGAGAAGAATTTGAAGATTTATATGGGAAAACTGAGGATAGAACATTATTTGATGGTGAATTCGATAGATCTAATTATCCTACTTTAAGACAACTTATTGAAGAGAGTAAAGTAGATTTTTACGTAAGGTTATTTAAAAGAGCACAAGAGAACTTAGCAAGATCACAAAATTCCCAAAGTTCTGCTTAAACATCACTCGGCCAACTCACCGAGAGGATTTTCAAAATCCTTGCTGATTTTTGCAAGCCTTTTCTTTTTTTCCTCATCGAATTCTTTTTCTTCTTCTATTTCCTCTTCAACTTCCTTTCTCAGGTCTGCGAATGGATCAGGATTGTTGGCAAGATAGGTTTCCTTAAGCCAGATATAAAAATCCCCGAAATGCTGCTCCTGTTCCAGCCATATTTTTTTCTGGTGGTCAAGATGAAGCAACGGAGAGAAGGACAGTATCCTGTTCTCCTTGTCAGTCCCTATGAAATCTGTGAAAGATACTTTTGTCTTTCCCCTGTTCTCTGTGAAGTGTTGCAGAAGCCTCTCGTACAGTTCCCTTATCTTGTTTTTTATATTAAATTTTTTCTTCGGGAGAGAAATCTCTGCCTCTCTCAGGGCATTTGTATTTATTATCTCTTTCTTGATTCTCCTGTTTTCTGTTGCAATTGCCTTGTTCAGGGATTCCATTAGCTCCTGCAACGTAACTCTTCGAAATCTTGGCATCGGGCTTTTTGGAATCAGCTCCGGAACAGGCTCTTCGAAATCAATTGTAAGAATCTGGCCTTTTTCCAGGCCAACCCTCTGGTTTTTGTCCCCGAAGAGAATTTCGTCTATGGATTTTATGTACTTGTTCAAGAGGATTTCAGATTTTATCCTCAGGAGAAAGGCCGCTGCGAGCAAGACCTTGCTGGAAACGAAGAAATCCGCCTCTTCCAGGCTTCTTATCTTCTCCAGGTACTTGCCTGTAAGGATTGTTATGTTTATGTTCCAGGGGTCCAGCTGCTCTGTGTTTATCAAATCATAGATAATCTCCTGCCACCCAATCTCCCTGCTGAACAACAAATCGTGGAGCTGTTCCTGTTTAACAGAATTATGTTCCTCTCTTTTCATTCGATTCATAATCATATGAAATTTATAAATCCTGTGGGTTCTGTAGTGCCTAATTTTTATATATGTAGTGCCTACCCCCCCTTTCTGTAGTGCCTAAAGACAAAGGTCTGTAGTGTCTACCTGATTTTTGTTTTCACCCCTTTAAACTGATTATTGTCTGTCATTTTTAAAGAGTAACAGGAACGAAAGGTTTAAATAGATGCAGGGATTCTAAAATCTATCACCTCTTTTTCCCCAGGAGACGCTCCAAGCTATCTTTTTGACGGTTTGGAGAATCTCCCAGGGTTCATAATCAACTCAAAAAAGAGATTGAAAAAGTGGGCTTATTAAGACTTCAATTATTTTGATTTTTCTTGCCCACTAGAATTTTATGATCGCTTTTTTTTCTTTAATATAATCAAGAAAACTGCCAAAACAACTATTGCAAAAGCCACCTTTTTTAATAAAAGATCATCTGGCCAATAGCACCATATCCCACCTATTTTTGCGCAGAGAAAGTCTATCATTTTATTTTTAATATAATTATGTTTATATACTATTTTATTGGTGAACAAGTATGAAATATGGGGAAGCACCAAAAGTGGAAGTAGAGGGAGTAACTTTTTTTCCATATGCTGATCACGAAGATGCGTCAAGAGGTGTTCTTTTCGCTGAAGAACATTTCGAAGAAATGTTTACTGTAATGAAATTGGGAGAAGGATATGTTCTTGTTAGTGAAAGTCTTGCTTTAGATGCTAGAGGCTATGTTGCTGGATCTAGAGATTCCTTAGAAGAACTAGTAAACGCATTTAAAAAACTCCCTGTTCTTCTTGAATAGATTTTATTCTTACTTTTTGCCCATGAATTCAGAGTAATGGCATTTTCCGCAGTAAACCCTGTCCTTTGCAATCATAAGGAAAACCCCTGGCCCGCATCTGGGGCAGAATCTCTGCCTGACAACAGTGTCTCCATGAATCTGATATTTTGCATATTTCCTGCTGGTCGGCTTGTTCTTGTGCGGTTTTTTTCCTTTCTTTTCTTTCGCCATTTTATTGCTGTGCTATAGCAGCTGCCCCTGCTCCAGCCTCTTTCTTTAACTCGGCATCGCTAGGACGAGTTTCCTTTTTTTTCTTTAATTCGACTGCTTCTTTTTCTTCCCTTGAATGATAGATATTGGCTTCTATGCTGAAATTCTTAACTCCAAAACTGCCTTTTATCCCATTGATTTTTATGTTTTCCTTTGGGATTTCAAATTTCTTTGAAAGAAGCTCGAGAACATGGCTCCTGCTCGGTGTTGTCTCTGATTCCAGGCTTGCTCTCACCTCTTTTCTTTTGAACAGGGGGTTATGTTTTTCTTCAAGGATTTTTAGTGTCATTTTATTTTTCCTTACCTTGTCTTGATGGCAAACTTTCCTTTTTCTTTTATATTGAGCTTTTTGGCAATCTCTGATTTTTCAGGGTTTAATACCTGGATTCTTCCTTTGTATCCTTCTGTGAATTCTTTGGATCCGCATTTCGGACACTTGTCTCCTTCGTAAATCGTGCTGCAGACCTTGCAGGCTCTTTGTTTCATTTGGATTCTCCTGAAGGCGAATGAGCTAAAATCCCTGATTTTTGTCTTGTCATTTTAATGTTTCCTGTTATTATTGCTTCTTTTGTTTCGTTGATTAAGCTCTGCTGGAGAAATTGGAATATCAGCAAGCGGAAACTTAAGAATTTCTTCGATTTGCGATCTTGCTCTTCCGTGTTCGGAGCTGGAACTCGATATTGAAATCCTACGCTGCTTTTCCATGAGAATAACTTCAAATCCATTAACATCATATCTGCTAAAATCATAATTTCCATTGGATTTTGCATATTGGGCAAGAGCTTTTTTTATACTTTCCATGTCTGCGCCAATTATTCTGTATGTTCTCAAATTTGTCAATGTCATTTTGTTATTTTCCCCTTAACTTTTCTTAGGCTTTTTCCCTTTGCTTCTTTTGCCTCTGCCCTTTCCAGCTTCTTCTCCTCTTTTTCTCTCTTTGCAGAATCTTCCTTTATCCATTCCAGTTTTCCCAAGCCTGGCTGCCTCATCGTCATGCCTATTTTTGGCTCTTCTCCTTTGTGGCTTATGGCGACTATTCTTGCCATGCACAGGTCTCCCTGCTTAAGGACTTTTTTGCTGGATTTTCCCGTGAGGGTGTTTGTCTTGCTGAAGCTGACATAGTCTTCCATTGTCTGGCTTATGTGAATCATGCCGCGCATTGCCCCCATGTCTATGAATGCGCCGAAATTGGTTATTTCTGAAATAACCCCGTAGACGAGTTCGTGTAGCTCTGGCTTCCAGGCAAGAAGGGTGAATGTCGAGTTGTAATAGGCAGCGCCGTCTCCAGGAATGAGGATTCCTTCGCCAACTCTGAGAACATCTATCACAGAAACCACTTTTCCGAGTTCTTTGTCGTAATAATCGGCATAAGTTTCCCTGAGCTGTTTTTCCACAGCCTCAATCGTCGGGATTCCGAATAGCTTCGGCTCCACCCTTATGTAATCCTCGACTTCGGTGAAATAGAACATTTTATCCGAGAGAAATAGCAAAAAATGGTTTTTAAAGGTTACTTAGCATATCAAGATTTTGAGAGAAGTAGTCCTCAACAATTTCTCTGGTTCTTTTCCATATTTCAACCTCATTTGGGTCATGCTCGTCAAGTCTGTATCCTGGAATTGTATTGAATATTAATGAACAATATCCCCCAGGCAAATCAGGCCGATCAACTCTTCCTAATTTAAAATAAGAGGTTCTTCTCGTTCGTTTATTGCTTATTGTCCCGCCAAATTCCGCATCAGATTCTTCTAGTTTTAATTTCTCTGTTTCTTCATCAAGACGGTCTATATCTCCCCTTACCGTGGAGGAATACCCTACGTGCGCAGCAGGCATATCTCTCATTATCAGCATCAAAAGGTGCCTTGCCGCATTACGATTTATGGGTCTTGGAAATTTAATATTTGATTTTTCAAGCAATTCTTCTAATTCTCCCATAAAAATTCAAATTTTACAGAGTATATAAAAATTATCGTGCGGGACAGCAACATTTTTATAACTTAATTTAATGAAAAGGCTCATGACGGAAAGAAGAATAGGCAGAGGAAACGAAGAATCCAGCAGGCTTGCAAAAAGAGTTATTTCTGTTGGCTTTGTCGAACCCGAGACTCTTGAAGGAAACACGATCTATGTCAATCTTAAGAAACATAGCAATGGGGTCGGGGCAATAGCTGTTTCGGCAGCAAATTTTAGATATCAAGATCCAAAGAGTCTTTTTTACGCCGAATCGAAAACACTTTCCAATATATATTCTGGTGGAAGGGGAGACATGCCTCTAATATTTCATCCTCCCTATGACGAATTTATCCAGATATTGGCAACAGAAAACAGAGCAACAGTAAATTGCGAAAGAGCAAAGATAGAGTGCCAAAGTGCAGAACTGGAGTGCCTGCGTGTGGAATTTAGTTCTATCTTACAAGAACTTCAAAAAACGTTTCCGTATCAAACAAAATAAAAATCTAAACAATCTCCAGCTTCTTCTTGTTTCTTATCACCATCTTCGGATTTCTGATTTTCTTTTTGAGGCCAGCGTCCAGCGTAGCCACGATTGCCTGTGGATTTTCCCTGGAAAATCTGATTATCGCGCTGTCTGCATCTTTTCCTGAAATTTTAACGAGCCTGAATTTATGCTTCTCAAGTATGTTCAATGCAAGCTGCGCACCAAGCCCCATCAACTCATCAATCGTTTGGTCTGGAATGGCTATCTGAAAGCCTTCATGCTCGAGTCTTTCAAAAAAATCAATCTTCTGCCTAACGCATGTAAGGATGAAGCTCGTGTCAAGAATTACTTGGCGCATGATTTAATCATGAAGAATAGCTATAAAAAAGTTATCTTGCAATAAATAATCTGGTGGAATTAAGCAATATTTATTAACTAAATTTTCTGATTATTATCATGCAAGAGAGGGAAAACATCCTGAGAATTTTTCAGGAGGTAAAAAAGGCTGTTGAGCTGGGTGATTCTGCTGCAATAAGGAACCTTAGCAACCAAACGAACAACACAGCTGCGCTGACACAAGACCCAGATAACATTTCTGTTGCAGTTGTTGTTTATGCCATGAGCAAGATAATAGAAAGGCAGGACTACGAAAAGCTTCCTGGATGGAACAAGTTTTACAAAATTCATGTGGATTCCATAGAAAAAAAGATTGGCGCATTAAAGAAAGGGAATGACGAGGCGTTTAGAAGAGAAATTGTGCGGATAAGAAAAGCCATAGGTGACCTTTCTGGCCAATTAAAGGTTTATATCAGGGATGTTTTCAGGAAGGCCAGCATAAACAGGGCGTCAAAGCTTTACGAGCATGGAATTTCAATGGAAAGAACCGCGAGCCTTTTGGGTATAACGCTTTTCGAGCTTGCAGACTATGCGGGTTCAAAGGAGCTTGCAGAGGCTCCCCAGATAAAAACAGTCGATGTAAAAGCCAGGATAAGGATGGCTATGGAGATGTTTGAATGAAACAGCAAAAATCAAATCAAACTGAGAAGGCAATTATCTTGGATTCTGGGGTTCTGATAAGCTTTTCAATGAACGGCATAATAGAAATCATAAAAAAGCTTAAGGGAAATTTTTCGGGGAAATTCCTCATAACCTCTGAAGTAAAGAAGGAAGTTATCGATGTCCCGATTAAGATAAAAAGATTTGAGCTCGAGGCATTAAAGATAAAGGCTCTTTTGGATGAAGGAGTTCTCGAGATGCCGAGCTCCCTCGGAATAAAGGATTCCGAGATTGAAAGAGAAGACAATGAAATGCTAAGGATTGCAAATTCCACTTTCAATGGAAAAGGCAGAGACATACATATACTTGACCATGGAGAGGCCTCTTGCCTGGGCTTGAGCAAACTTCTTACGGAAAGAGGAATAAAAAACCTCATCGCGATTGATGAGAGGACGACAAGGCTTCTTGTTGAAAGGCCAGAAAACCTGAAAAGCATTTTTGAGGACAGGATAAATACTAGAATAACGATAAAAAACCAGAATCTTAAATTTTTCAGGGATTTCAGGATAATAAGGTCTGCAGAGCTTGCCTATGTTGCTTACAAAAAAAATCTCCTCGACCTCAAAGACGGGATGGTTCTCGACGCGCTTCTCTACGCGCTGAAGTTCAAAGGCGCTGCAATTTCCGGCGATGAAATTGAGCAGATAAAGAGATTGGGGTAAACTTAAAGTGAAAAACACAAAAGAGGCATTAGAATGGATTCTTAATATATTAAGAAAAAATAAAATTCCCTTTAGAATTTCTGGAGGTTTTGCGGCAAAAATATACGGTTCAAAGAGAAAATTGGCAGATATTGACATTGAAGTCAATAATAAAAACATAAAGAAGATATTTCCTTTTGTTAAAAAATATGTAATTTATGGCCCAAAAAGATATAGAGATGGAGATTTTAATCTTTTTTTAATGAATTTAAAATTTAAAGGTCAAGAAATAGATATTTATGGCAAAAATGATTTACAAATTTTAGATAAAGTTAACAATACTTGGGTTAAAGAAAAGATAAATTTGAATAAATTTACAAAAAAGAAGGTATATGGGTTAACAATTCCTTTAGTTCCTTTAAAAGAGGTTATAAGTTATAAAGAAAAAATTAGAAGGAATGTTGATTTAATAGATATCAAAAACCTATTGAATAGGCAAACTTAAAAATCAAAGTTTTCTCATAAAAATGCGGGTGCGTAGGCTAATGGTAGACTACCTGGCTCCAGCCCAGGAGACGAGAGTTCGATCCTCTCCGCGCCCATTTTAAAGATGTGGAACCAGATTAAGACAGTCTTGCTGCTTGGAATTCTGACGGGATTGCTCTTGATATTTGGGAGTCTTTTCGGCAGAGAGGGTTTGGTTATAGCCTTGGTTTTCGTGGTTTTAATGAACACTATAACATATCTTTTCTCTGACAAGATTGCTTTAGCTATGTATCGTGCAAGGCAAATAAAAAAGAATGAATTTCCTTGGCTTCATAAAATGGTTAAGGAAATCGCAAAAGAGGCAAAAATTCCGGAGCCGAGAGGAATTTATATTATACCGACGCAGCAGGCAAATGCTTTCTGTGCCGGTCGCGGCCCTGGGCATTATGTGGTTGCATGCACAGATGGAATTCTAAAAATTCTAAACAGGGAGGAACTGAAAGGTGTTTTAGCACACGAAGTCAGCCATGCTAAGAATAGAGATGTTTTGGTTGCCACGGTTGCTGCAACAATTGCCGGCGTGATTTTATATTTATCATATATAGCACGATTCACGGCATTTGCAGGCAATGATGATAACAGAGGAGCAGGCAGTATTCTTGGCTTGCTTGTTTTAGTAATTTTGACTCCGCTCATTGCCCCAATAATTCAGCTTGCAATCTCAAGAAGCAGGGAGTATCTTGCAGACGAAACTGGCGCCCGGATTTTGAAGGACGGAAAGCCATTGGCAAGCGCCCTGGAAAAGATAAATGCCTCTGTGAAGAACACGCCAATGCATTTTGGTTCAGAAGCAGCAGCCAGCTTGTTCATCGCAAATCCCTTCAAAGGAAATGCTTTAATCAATTTGTTCTCGACGCATCCTCCTTTTGAGGAGAGGGTGAAAAAATTAAGAAGCATGAATTTTTAACCCAAATCCCCAACCCTTCCGAAATCATAAACCTTGTCTTTGCCTATGACATGGACTTTGAATTTCAGCATTTCTCTCTTTGGAATTATAAAAAAAGATTCCAGATAGTCTTCCCTATAATCATTCACTAGTGTGCCTTCGTAATAATTTTCAAAACTTGGGATAACTATGAAAGTTTTTCCTTTGTAATTTCCTTCCAGGAAGCATTTATAGATTTCTTTTTTCACGCCGGGTTTTTCTGCAAGAAGTATAGACGGATGCAGATGGCCAGAAACAATGCAGCCAACGCCTTTGTCAAAAACCTCCGGGAAAGACCTGTGACCATGGACAAAAGCAATTCCATCTTGTATGTAGTAATTCCTCATTTTTCCATAGGTGAAATCCATAGTATCATGATTTCCTTTTATGAAAACTATATTTTCTTCTGGATCCTGGACTTCTTGCTTAAGAAATTTCATGACTTCAAGAAACCCGTATTTTTCTTCTATTTCAAAGGAAAAAGCGTGCTTTATGTCCCCGAGAAAAACAATCTTGTTTATTTTTCTTCCTGAATTTTTCATTTTCCTGAAAATTTCTTTCATATCAGCAATTATTTCTTTCACGTGTCTTTCAGGTATGAAGACACCGGACTGCCTTATCATGTAATCATAGCCAATGTGCAAATCTCCGACTGCGAGAATTCCCTGCTCTGGGAAAAACAAGGATTTGTCTATGAATTCGTATTTTGGTGACATAATCATTTTTTAATATAGAATCGTATTAAAATGTTGGTTTTTTATATTAGCAATTTTATAATCATCTTGCGAGTTTACGAGCAAGCTATTGAACGAACGAAAGGACGGACGCTCAAGCGTGAATCGTCCGTGTGAGCGAATCATCCTACAACCCCTTCCTGCATCAAATTCTGAATGTGCAACTGATGCATTCTTCTTAAAAATGCCTGCTTGTCCTCTATCCTTATTAGATCAGAGTGTCCTTGGATTATCAAATTAAGGGCGAAGGGAGAAGGAAGTCGCGTTTCAATGAGATTTACCTTTACTTTTCCCTGCTCAATCCATCGAAGAACCTGGGAGGCATTTTCTATATCCATCAAATCCTCAAAGATTTCCCTTCTGGCTTCTCTGAGAATCGGGAACTCGTTGCTGATTTTTTTTACAGCTGCAAGAAGGAAATGTGATTTCATCTGCTGCTTGCCTACAGTCTTTCTCTGTCCCTTGTAGTTTCTCAAGATCATCAAAGCCCTTGTGGCGCAGTGCCGGAACCTACGGGCCAAGATATCTGTCCTGTCTATTGCTTCTTTGAGGAATTTTTCCAGGTTTTTTTCCTTCATGTTTTCCATGGATCTTTTCAGCATCATGTTCTCCCCTGAAAGATAGAATCCATTGTCAGAAATTCCGAGCTCAACGTCTCTGCCGCCTAAAGCTCCAATGACATAACCAAAAGCCCTTGACAAAGCGTCATTGACTCTCCTGCCATAAAGGCTGTGGAAAAGCAGATACTTTTTCTCCTGATCTGTGAATTTTTCGATTACCAGCGTGTTTTCATCGGGAATTTCCAGGAAGCTGTGCTGCTCAAGGAAATAATTGTAGATTGCCTCTGCTGTTTCCCTTGGAACGTAGAGATGGCTTTTTATGAATTCCAGGATTTCATCTTTAGGCTTATCAGATTTTAATTTTTTGTTCATCAAAGCGCGGAACCTGTTTATTTCCAGGGCAGAGCCGAAACTCAAAGGCAGCATTTCTGAAAACCACGAGGGAATTGTCGGATTTCTCCTTGTTTCAGAGGAAACATAGAGATTCATTCCTCTCGTATATCTGTACAGATATTTCTTGCCTCCAAGGACAAAGACGTCTCCTTTCCTCATTCTTGAAAGAAAAGCCTCGTCAATCATCCCCACAGGCTCTTCTGTTCCTGCAATCTTGACTCTTATGAAAGATTCTTCAGGGATTGTTCCTATGTTTGTAAGGTAGAGAACTCTGGCCAGCTTCCCTCTTTTTCCTATTTCCTTTGTATCCTTGTCATACCAGATTTTTCCGTACACATGGTTCTTTTCCAGGGCATACTCTCCTGAAAGATAGGAAATTACATCCAGAAAATCGTTCCTGGTTAAGTCAGAGTAGCAGTAGCTCTTTCTTATTGTTTTAAAGAGATCCTGTTCTTTCCAGATTTTGTAGATTGCCATTCCGTAAATCTGCTGGCTTAAAACGTCGAGGCAGTTTCTTGGGAACCTGACTTCGTTGATTTTTCTTTCTATCATTTCCTTCTGGATTACAGAGCATTCTATCAAATCGTCCCTGTCTAAGATGATGAATCTTCCTTTTGCAATGTTATGCAGCTGGTGACCAGCGCGACCCATTCTTTGAAGAGCCCGGGAGCTGGACTTTGGAGAGCCAAGCATTATTACTAAGTCAATAAAACCAATGTCGATTCCCAATTCTAAACTTGTGGAACAGACAACTACTTTCAGTTTTCCCTGCCGAAGCCTTTCCTCAATGTCAAACCTGTGGACTTTGCTCAAGGAAGAGTGATGGGCAGCTATGTTATCATCCCCATATTCTGTCGGAAATCTTTCTTTTAGGTAGTTAACGACACGTTCTGTCGCAGAGCGTGTGTTTGTAAAAATTAATGTTGTCTTATGCTCGGAAATAAGCTTTGAAATCAATTCATACATCTTTAAGTGAAGGCCTTCATCCTCAATTACATTTTTAACTGGAGATAGAACTTGTATGTCTATTTTTTTATTGAGATTTACTTGGGCGGTTTCAACTTCCCTGTCATCAGAAATTCCCACAAGGTATTTTGCAACTTCGTCCATCGGCTCTATCGTGGCGCTTAATCCTATTTTCACAGGCCAAGAAGAAGAAACTTCGTTCAGTCTTTCTAAAGTCAAACTGAGATAGGCGCCTCTTTTATTGTCCATGGAATGAATTTCGTCGACGATGCAGAATTCCACTTCTCTCATGTTATCTATGAAATTCTTGCTCGTAAGAACTATTGCAAGAGTTTCCGGCGTTGTTATCAAAATATGCGGCGGATTTTTCAGCATCTTTGCCCTGTCAGAGGTTGTTGTATCGCCTGTTCTTAGGGAAATTCTTATTTTCTGGAGTTTTATTCCTTTTTTTTCAGCCAAGGCTTCTATTTCATGCAAAGGCTCTATCAGGTTTTTCCATATGTCTGAACTCAATGCCTTTAAGGGGCTTGTATAAACTGCATAAACCTTGTTCTTTAGTTCTTGTTTTTCAGCCAGAATTATCAGGTAATTCAGGATTGAAAGAAAAGCTGTCAGGGTCTTTGTTCCACCTGTTTCTGCAGATATCAGGATGTTTTTTCTTTTCCAGATAGCAAGAACCCCGTATTTCTGCGGCAGGGAAAATTCCGGAAATTTTGAAAAAAACCATTCCGTGACCAAAGGATGGAGTATTTTTTTTATTTCTTCCTCTGTTCCCTGCTTGGCTTTTACTATTTTTGTCATATTTTTATAGGAATATCTTAGTTTTTAAAAGATGATGTTTTAATTAAAGAGGAATTTTATGTGATGTTCTATTAAAAAACTATTATCTTTGTTATCATACATCAGTAAATATAAATCTTTAAATACCCTTTTGTTTTGAATTGCTGGTTGTCTACAACCTATAGGAAACAAAAGATATATAACATACAATATGTTGTAGATAGTCATGAAGTGTCCATACTGCGCCGGAAGAACGAAAGTAACTGACAAAAGAGATTCTCCCGAAGGCATTAGGAGAAGGCGCGAGTGTTTAAAGTGTAAAAAGCGCTTTACAACATATGAAAAACTTGGGAGAAGCGGCCTTTATGTCATAAAAAAAGACGGCCGCAGGGAAAAATTCTCCAGGGAAAAAATGGAGGCAGGGATTGAGAGGGCTTTTGAGAAAAGGCCTGTGCCAAAGGAAAAAATTGAAAAGATGATAAATGAAATCGAGGAACAGCTGATGAGAAGAGGAAAGAAAGAGGTGAAGAGTTCTGCTATAGGTGAGCTGGTCATGAAGAAAATAAAAAAGCTCGACCATGTGGCTTACATAAGATTTGCCTCTGTCTACAGGGATTTCCAGGACATCAAGGATTTCAAGAGTGCGATAAAAGGGATTTAGTTATCCATTAAAAATGAAAAATAAATTTCAGATGAATGTGCTGGAGGAATTGTAAATGCCGATACAGCACTTGGATTATGAGACAGCAAAATCAATAAGACAGGAATTCTCAGAATATGCTCAAGACCATATGAATCTTAGCCCCAACGCACAGATGATTTTTGGGGAGATTTATTTAAGAAATCTTGAAGATGGGAAACCCGAGACTATTGCAGACAGGATGGCGGCGATTTCATTGGATGTTGCAAGTGCGGAAATGAGATACCTTCCTAAAGATATGCCCCTGGAAGAAAAAATTAGGTTAGTAAAGAACCAGGGAAGAAGAAATCTTGAGCTTTATGTTTCCAATAAGTTCAGGGCAAATACGCCGGTAAATCTGAACATGGGAAGGTGGGAGGTAAGATCTGATGAGTCTGGCAACGTTACAGGATATCAGCAAAGAAGCCAATTAGGATCTGCTTGTTTTGTTATTCCTGTCGAAGACACTTTTGGGGACGATGTCGCAGACCTTGAGGACGGAATTCTTGAGGCTTGGGTTATGCAACAGCTGGTTCATAAAGGAGGCGGAGGCACTGGATTTTCTTTTCAAAGGCTGAGGCCAAAAGGCTCTATAATAGAATACAACCCCGCAGTTGACGGAATGAGGTCGATGTCATGGGATGGAAGAAGGGGCGTTTCATCCGGATATGAATCTTTCCTGCATGATTTCTTCAATCAGGCAACAGAAGCTGTAAAACAGGGAAATTCAAGACGGGGGGCAAATATGGGGATACAAAGAATTGACCATATGGATTTCTTGGACCATATGTATGCTAAGTTTGGAAACAGGGACAGGTCTGAATGGAGGATGAAGAATTTCAATTTGAGTCTTGCGGTAACAGACGAATTCATGGAAGCGGCCCTGGCGGGAAGAACGTATACACTTTATAATCCGCATAGAGCAAAACCACCATTTAAAAAAATTCTCCAGGAGAAATGGGGTATTGAAGACCCGGAGATAGTGAGAAGGCCTGATTTGGCAACCAGAGCACAGTTTGAAGCAATACTTGAGAAAAACAGGAAAAATCCCTTTGCGCCATTAACAACGCCAAACATGTACATAGACAGCGACGGCAAAACCGTCATAAACGCCTACACTGGCGAAGCAATAGGGAGCGTTGTTGATGAAATAGTAAGGATAGATGCCGGAAAAGTTCTGGAAACTTTCGTGAGAAATTCCCATACAAATGGTGAGCCGGGAATGTTTTTTATAGACAGGGCAAATGAATACAATCCGATTTTGTATAACGAGGAAAAGGAAGCAACAAACCCCTGCGGAGAGCAGCCCCTTCCTCCCTATGGGGCATGCAATCTTGGCTCTGTGAATGTCGGCGAGTTTGTAAGATACAGGGTATTTGACTCAAGAAGTGCGGTAGATACAAGAATCCTAAATAATGAGTGGATAAAGGTTGATGAAAGACCAGACGGAAAAATCGGTGTTGCATGGGTTGATTGGGATGATCTAAGGGCGACAATAAGGGACGGAACAAGATTCCTTGACAATGTTATTGAAAGAAGCGATTTTCCGGCGCAAAAGATAAGGGATGCTGTTGAAAATGGAAGAAACATCGGATTGGGATACATGGGAATCCATGACGCAATGATGCTCCTTAAGATGAGATATGGTTCTGAAGAGTCCTATAGATTTGCCGAGAGACTCGCAAAAGAGCTTCATGATGAAAGTCTTACTGAATCACGGAAATTAGCCGAAGAAAGAGGGGAATTTCCATTCTGGGAAGGGAGCTTGCACAATCCGAACTCGGCACTTTTCAAATGGTATAATAAAAAACCAAAGACAATTCCCGACAGATTTAGGGGAGAGAGACGACTTAGCGACAGAGTCAATAGGGAGAGGGTAATAAGCTACGGAACAGGGAAGGTAAGGAATGAATGCAGAATGACCCAGGCGCCAACGGGAACCATAAGGAGGGTTGTTGGCTCATCCGATAGTTCTTTGAGTCTTGAAAATTTAGCCATCTCCTCGGGAATAGAGCCTGTGTTTTCTTTAGCTGAAAGGTCCGAGATATTGAACACAGAAGTAGAGGATTGGTCTTATGCAGCAGCAAGGTTATTGCAAAGGGAAGGGCTTCCTGTAAAAGAGATATTAGACGCTGTAAGAAAAAACAAAGGAAGCGTCTTTATTTACTCCCATACTTCTTCAGAAGTTGCCAAAGTCCTTGAAAAAATTCCGGAAGATGTCAGAAGTGTTTTGGTAACTGCTTCAGGAGGGGAGGGAAACATTTATGAAATAAAACCTGAAGAGCACGTAAAGATGCAGACAGTATTCCAAAAGTACAACGACAGCGCAATCAGCAAGACAATAAATCTCCCATTATCTTCAACCCCCAAGGATATAAGGCAGGCATATGTCGATTTATGGCTTCAGGGCGCAAAAGGCGGAACAGTTTACAGAGACAAGAGCCGGGAATTTCAGATACTTAACACTGTGGTTGATAAAGGATTAGAAGGTATTGTAAAGGGTAATGGAAAGAAAATTATAAGGCCTTTATTACAAAGGTCAATAACACTTGAGCTGCCCTATACTACTTCGGGTGTTAAGGAGGGTGTTGGTGATTTGGACTTTGACCCTGAAAGATGCTTCACAACACTCACATTTAATCTAGTTAACGGACATCTTACAGGAGTTTTCCAGAATATTCCGGAAACAGACCCTGAAAGGATTTCTCTTTTAACTTCAGCAAACATTGAATTATCAAGAACTCTAAAAAATGGGCGCTCTTTGGATGATGTTATTGCAGATTTGGAAAAGGTTAAAATGGAAGGAGCAAGGAGAGGTGTTGTGGTTGACGAGGCTGTTATGAATGGTTCTAAAGAAACTTTAAGGTATAGTGTAGAGGGTGCAACCACAAGGGGTGATTTATTAAGTGCATTATACGTTGCAAGATTTCTGACAGAGGGTGGAAAAAATTTTGATTCGGGAAACATTGATGAAAGAATCAGGGCTTATGAGATAGGAGAGATATCACTCAGGTCAATAATAAATACAAAGGGAAAATTAATATTGGAGGACGGCAATGGTTCTACGCCTTCTATTCTGGGAGGCAGGAAAGTGGTGAGGGTCCAAAAAGGCATCTCCGAGAAACTTTGCCCAGAATGTGGATAAAAGGATATATTGAATTTTCATAATCTTTATAATTATCCAATCAAGATAATTACATGAAAGTTTCTGACCAAACAATCCTGGAGCTCATTAGAAGGGGGGAGCTGGTAATAAAGCCATTTGTAAGAAAAAATGTCCAGTCTGCTTCTGTTGATTTGAGGCTCGGAAGAGGTTTTCTTGTTCCGGATTATCACGGCATAAAATACATTTCCCTGGACAGTAAAATTAAATACAGGGAAATTGATGAAGATGAAACAACAATTCTTCCACATCATTTTATTTTGGGAACAACCTTGGAGTATGTTTGTTTGCCAAATTATTTGACGGGAAGCGTGGAGGGAAAAAGTAGTGTCGGACGCAGAGGGCTTTTTGTCCAGAATGCCGGCTGGGTTGATCCTGGATTTGAGGGAAATATAACTCTGGAGTTTTATAATGCTGGTGAAGTGCCTATAAAAATTTTTGCAGGAAGAGAAATTTGCCAGATCGTATTTGATTTTACAGACAAGCCTGTCAAAAAACCATATAGGGGAAGGTACCAAGGACAAAGAGGAGTGACTGGCAGCCTCGCATATGCAAATAAATCTGGAACAAACAGGACTAAGTAACTTTTATAAATCTCTTTATTTCTTAAATGAAAAGATGAAAGGCAAAATGGCAGAGAACATTGTTGAACTGGCAAACGGAAATGAATTTGAGGCTTTTACAAAAAAAGGGCTTGTTCTAATGGATTTCTGGGCAGACTGGTGCATGCCCTGCCTTGTGATGGCTCCTGTTATGGAAGAGCTCGGGAAAAAATTCCAAGGCAAGATTAAATTCGGGAAAATCGATGTCGATGAAAACAGGGAACTATCGGAAAGATTCCATATCCATTCAATACCAAACTTTATCCTTTTCAAAAATGGAGTGATTGCTGAACAATTCATAGGGTCAATGCCAAAAGAGGATTTCGAGGAAAAACTCAGGAAACATCTTTAGAAAGATTTTATTTAAATAAGAAAAATATGAAATATTTAGTATAATCACATTAACAATTTTCTAATAGATTAATCACAAAAGAATAAGCTTTTAAATTATCCATCCTATTTTTAAAAATGGCTCCGTAGCTCAGCCTGGTAGAGCACTGGACTTTTAATCCAGGTGTCGTGGGTTCAAATCCCATCGGGGCCATTTACTTAATGTGCAAACCCTAGCTTACAGAAACATTTAAAAGGCAAATTTTGATATCTTTTATTATTGCATAGTTATCAAAACTCTGCTACATTTAATTTCCGGCCACAATTAAATTCCCCGTCGTAACTAGCCCAAAAATCCTGAAAAAATGCACATTCTACAGCCGAAACACATCAAATTCAAAGAAAAAGAGGCAGAGGAACTGCTCGAAAAACTCAATATTTCTAAGGCACAGCTGCCGAAAATCCTTTCAAACGACCCTGCGCTTCCAGAGGGCTGTGTCGTCGGTGATGTTATCAAGATAGAAAGAAAAGAACCTGAAAGTGAGAAGACCAACGTCTATTACAGGGTCGTAGTATAATAAATGATAAAATTAATGATAAATAAGATAGTCAGAAAACAGGTTATGCTAAAGATAACTCAATAATAAGATGAATGTTAACATAAGTAAAATCAAGTTTAGACAGCTTAACACTAAATAATCGTGCATTAAAAACCCCAATAAAAACCCAAAAATGAAATCAAATCAAAGATTTTCATTCATTCGCCATAGGAATGTCAAATGAAGGCTGAAAAACACCTCATCGTGAAGAAATACCTGGAAGAGCACTCGCTTGTAGAGAGCAATATAATCTCTTTCAACAATTTCATAGAAAAGAGGATGCAGGAGATAGTGAACGAGATAGCCGAGACAATAAACAACGAGGACTTCGAGATAACGCTGGGGAAAATAGGGCTCGGAAAGCCAAAGGTCATAGAGGCTGACGGAAGCTCTTCCCTTATAACGCCGCACGAGGCGAAGCTGAGGAGCCTTACGTATGCAGCTCCCGTGACCATGGAGCTCACTGTGAAAAAAGACGACCAGGTAGACTCTGAGACAGTGGAGATAGGAAAAATCCCTATAATGGTTAGGAGCAAGGTATGCAATACAAACGGAATGTCCAGGGAACAGCTCATAGAAACCTATCACGATCCCCTGGACCCCGGAGGATATTTCATAATCAAGGGCAACGAGAGGGTCATGGTCATGGCAGAAGACTTGGCGGAAAACCAGCCTTTCATAGAGACGAATTCCAAGGACGAGCTAACTTTGAAGCTTTTCTCGTCAAAAGGGACATACAGGATTCCTGTCCTTATTTCAGAGAGCAAGGAAGGAATAATCGAGGTTTCTTTCAGCAAGTTCAAAGACATACCGGCAGTCATCATCCTGAAATCCCTTGGCCTGATAAAAGAGTCTGAAATTGCGAAATACATAGGAAAAGAAACTGATTCGGTGATAGTGAACCTTTACGAATTTGCAAACATAGCAACAAAAGAAGATGCCATGTTGTACATTTCTGAAAAAACAAACCTGCAGGGCACGAAGAAAGAAATCCTCGATCGTGTCAAGCAAAGAATTGATTCCTACCTTTTCCCGCACATAGGCCAGAAAAAAGAGGACAGGCTGAAAAAAGCCATCACCCTTTGCAAGCTGATAAAGCAGTTCTTAATCGCCAAGGAAAATCCGGAATTGCGGACAGACAAGGACCACTACGCGAACAAGCGTGTGCGTTTGTCAGGGGATTTGCTGGCAACGCTGTTCAGGGTCAATCTCGGAATCCTGATAAGAGACGTGCAGTATTCCCTCCAAAAATCTGCAAAAAGGAAGAAATTCTTCTCCATAAAGATAATAGCTAAATCAACGCTTTTTTCCCACAGGATTGAATCTGCTATTGCGACAGGAAGCTGGACAGGGGAGCGCTCTGGAATAACGCAGAACATGGACAAGACGAATTATCTTGCAATCATCTCGCAGCTTCAGCGTGTTTCTTCGATGCTTCCAAGCGACCAGGAAAATTTTGCAGCCAGGACCCTTCATCCGACGCATTACGGAAGATTCTGTCCGATAGAAACTCCTGAAGGAACAGAAATCGGTTTGCGAAAAAATCTCGCAATCTTGAGCCAGGTCTCAACGAGAACAGATCTCGACGAGGAAAAGTTCCTGAAAGACCTTGCTGTCCATGGGCTCGACGCATTGGAAACAGGGGAAAAGGGCACAGAGATTTTCTTCAACGGTATTTTTATCGGAAGTGTAAAAAATCCCGTGGAGTTTACGAGAAGCATAAGGGAGAAAAGAAGGCGCTCAGAGCTTCCAATTCAGATGAACATAAGATACGACGAGCATTTTCAGATAATTATAATTTCTACAGAGCCTGGCCGTGTTCTCAGGCCCTTGATAATATTGGATAACGGTGTTTCAAGGCTGAAAGATGAGCACCTCCTCAGAATTGAGAACAAGGAAATCGGCTGGAGAGATCTCGTAAAAGAAGGAGTCATAGAATACCTCGATGCTGCTGAAGAGGAAGAAGCCCTTGTCGCATTATACGAAGAAGAGTTGACTGCAGAATACACACACCTTGAAGTGGATCCCATAGACCTGTTCGGCGTAGTTACAAGCCTTGTCCCTTACTCAAACCATGATCAGAGCTCGAGGCTGAACCGTGGAAGTAAGACGCAGAAACAGGCCCTTGGCTTGTATGCCGCAAATTATCTGGCAAGGCTGGACACAGATGTTTCTGTTCTTCAGTATCCGCAAAAACCGATAGTAAGGAGCTTCATCTATGACACTCTTCAGGCATATCCTGCAGGGCAGAATCTCGTTGTTGCAATAATGACTTACGAGGGCTATAACATGGAAGATGCCTTGGTTTTCAACAGGGGAAGCCTGGAAAGAGGCGTTGGTCGCAGCTTTTACTTCAGGCCTTACAGCGCCATAGAGATGAATTACGCCGGTGGCTTGAAGGACGAGATCACAATACCAGATAAGGACGCCTCTGGTTACAAAATAGAGGCGAGTTACAGGCATCTGGAATCAGATGGCATAGTTTCCCCTGAAGCAGAAATAGGAGAAGGAGAAGTCATGATAGGAAAAGTCTCTCCGCCAAAATTCCTCTCAGAGGCAAGGGAAATTTCTGTAAGGACAAAGAAAGAATCCTCTGTAAGCATGAAACAGGAAGAGAAAGGAATAGTTGAAGCTGTTCTCATAACAGAAGACGACGACGGCAACAAGATAGTCCAGGTAAAAACTCGTGATCAGAGAATTCCCGAACTGGGAGACAAATTTGCAACTTCCCATGGACAGAAAGGAGTCATAGGGCTCGTAGTGGATGAAGAAGATGTGCCCTTTACATCAAAAGGCATCAGGCCGGATGTTATGTTCAATCCTCACGGGCTTCCGAGCAGAATGACTGTAGGCTATCTTCTGGAACTGCTTGCGGGAAAAGTCGGCTGCCTGAAGGGAGAGGTAATGGACGGAACAGCTTTTTCAGGAGCTGATAAAAAAGAGCTGGAAGAGCAGCTGAAAGAGCTCGGCTTCAGGTACGACGGAAAAGAGACCATGTATTCCGGAGTGACAGGAAATAAAATGCAGGCAAAGATATTTATCGGAAATCTTTACTACCTAAAGTTGAAATATATGGTTGGCAACAAGCTTCACGGAAGAGCATCTGGTAAAATTGCGCTTTTGACAAGGCAGCCTGTTGAAGGCAGGGCGAGAGGAGGAGCTTTAAGGCTTGGGGAAATGGAGCAGCAGGCAATCGTTGCCCACGGAGCCTCGCTTCTCTTGAAAGAAAGATATGACTCCGACAAGGTCCTTCTTCACGTATGCACGAGATGCGGAGCTCTTGCTATAGAAGACAACATAAGGAACAAAACAGTTTGTCCAATATGTAATTCAGAGGAAGTGGAAAGCGTGGAGGTTTCCTATGCCTTCAAGCTTTTGGTTGAGGAGCTCCAGGGACTGCACATTCACACGGCATTCGGATTAAAAAACAAGTATGAGTAAAATGGAAGAAATAATACTTTACCCAAGAATAAGTAAAACAGAAGACAGGTTAGGTTTTGGTTTGTATTGGAGAATACCTAAAGAACATAGAGAATTGGTTAAAAAAATAAGTCTTGAATTTAGAGAAGGTATACAAAAAAGAGTTGACTTAACCCAAAAAAACTTTGGGCTTCCTGCCTCTAACGGCAGTTATCCAAAATTATCTTGGAGTGGGGAAAAAGGATTGACCAGTATTGTGATTGGAGATGGCTGTCCGTGCGTCATATTAGGCTCTATGAATAATTATGATTTTCATAATGTAAATTCCTCAATTCAGGCTTTAGCACTTATTGAAATGTTATCAATTTACTTAAATGGATTACAAACACTGGAGTAAAAAACGAGAAAATGCAAAAACCGATAAGAAAAAAAATCAAGGAGATAAGCTTTTCTTTGCTAAGCCCTGAGAAGATAAAAAAGCTCTCTGTTGCAAAAATCGTGACTCCGGAGCTCTACGACATAGATGGCTATCCTGTCGACGGAGGATTGATGGACCTGAGGCTCGGGGCCATAGACCCTGGAGTAAGATGCCGTACATGCGGTGGAAGACTTAAGGAATGCCTCGGGCATCCTGGAACCATAGACCTTGCGCGCTCGGTAATCCACCTGAAATATGTTCCAATGATTGAACTGGGTTTGCGGTGCTTCTGCAAGGAATGCGGAAAATTGCTGCTCTCTGAAAAAGACACTGAAAAATATCCGCCAAGCATGAGAATCAAGAAAGCAAAGGATGTGAAAAAATGCCCCCACTGCAACTCTGCCCAGGAAAAGATAAAGCTAGACAAGCCGACGACTTTTTACAGGGGAAAGACGAGAATCTTCCCGACAGAGATAAGGGAAAGCCTGGTCGCAATTCCAGACGAGGAACTGAAAAAGATAGGAATAAACCCGCATTATTTCAGGCCAGAGTGGGGAGTGCTTACAATCCTCCTGGTTCCCCCTGTCACGGTGAGGCCTTCTATAATCCTTGAATCAGGAGAGAGAAGCGAAGATGACCTTACCCATAAGCTTTCAGACATAATAAGGGCTAACCAGAGGCTGTGGGAGAACCTGAATGCCGGAGCGCCTGAAGTCATAATAGAAGACCTTTGGGATTTGCTTCAATTTCATATAACTACTTTTTTTGATAACACTGTCACGAGAATTCCTCCTGCAAGGCACAGGAGCGGACAGCCGTTGAAGACAATCACAGAGAGGATAAAGGGCAAAGAGGGAAGGATAAGAAAAAACCTTGCCGGAAAAAGGGTGAATTATTCCGGAAGAACAGTCATTTCTCCTGATCCGGCTATGCAGATAAACGAAGTCGGTGTCCCCTATGAAATCGCAAAGATTGTTACTGTATCGGAAAGCGTAAATGATTTGAACATTGAAAGACTGAAGAAAATCATAGAACGGGGAGAAGAATATCCTGGAGCAAATTATGTGATAAGGCCGGACGGGAAAAGGAAAAAAATAACCCCTGAGCTCAAGGAAGAGATAATCAACGAGCTTGTTCCTGGATACAAAGTTGAAAGACACTTGGAAAACGGGGACATAGTTCTCTTCAACAGGCATCCGAGCCTGCACAGGGGAAGCCTGATGGCGCACTATGTAAAAGTCCTTCCAGGAAGAACCTTCAGGCTGCATCCTGCTGTGAAAACTCCGTACAACGCAGACTTCGACGGTGACGAGATGAACATCCACAGCCCGCAGACAGAAGAGGCAAGGGCAGAAGCGAAAATCCTTCTGGAAGTGAAAAAAAATCTCATCTCTCCTAAGAACAACACTAACTGGATAGGCTGCATTAGCGACGCAATAACAGGAGGCTATCTTCTTGGGCTTGGCGAGTTCTCAAGGGAAGAGGCGAACCAGCTGCTCTATAATTCCGGAGTTGACGGGGAGTTTTCCAAAAAAAGCATTGCAGGAACCGAGATTTTTTCAAAGATACTTCCAAAGATGGACTTCTCCGGAGAATCCGTAAAGATAAAGGAAGGGGAAATAACAAAAGGCATTATTGACAAAAATCTTTTCGGCGATGAGGAAGGCTTGCTCATAAAGGAGATAGACAAAAAATTCGGAAGAAACGTTGCCTTTGATACCATAAGGAAAGCGTTCAACCTCGGGAAAAATTACCTGACAAAAAAAGGCATAACTATTTCTCTCGAGGATTTCGACGTGGAGCAGAAGGTCATCGACCTCTCTGAGGAAATAGTGAAAAGGGCTGAGGAAAAAACCAAAGAGATAATAGGGGAATACAACAGCAAAACTCTGGAAGTTATCCAGGGAAAAACCCCTGAAGAATCCAGGGAGATAAAAATCCTGAAAGTCCTCAACGAAGTCAGGACAAGGATAGGGGAAATCGTAAAGGCAGAGTTCCCGGAGGACAATCCTGTAACTCATATGATAAGGTCTGGCGGAGGAGGAAACATTCTCAACATAACGCAGATGGCCTGCTGCGTCGGCCAGCAGGACCTCGAGGGAAAAAGGATAGACATAGGATTCAACGACCGAACCCTTTCCTTCTTCAAACGGGGTGACTTAAGCCCTAAGGCAAAGGGTTTCATAAGAAGCCCGTTCATGAAAGGCTTGAAGCCTGCGGAATTTTTCTTCCAGGCGATAACCGGAAGAGCTTCCCTGATGGACACTGCATTAAGAACTCCGCGTTCCGGTTACCTGTACAGAAGGCTGGCAAACGCGCTTCAGGATTTGCGAAGAGAATATGACGGCACGATAAGGGACAGCAACAACAACGTAATCCAGTTTATTTACGGGGACGACGGAATGGATGTATCCAAACTGCACCTGGGAGAAAAACTAGAGCCAGGAGAGGCCATAGGGGTAATAACAGCACAGAGTTTCGGGGAGCCTTCGACGCAGATGGTCCTTAGAACTTTTCACTTCGCCGGAGTCAGCGAGATGCAGGTCACCCAAGGGCTTCCAAGGCTGATAGAAATCTTCGACGCAAGAAAAAAGCCATCAAGCCCTAAAATGGAAATCTATCTGAAGAAGGAATACAACAATGAAAAGGACGCCAAGGTATTTGCGGAGAAAATCAAGGAAATAACCATAAGCGACATAGCCTCTGAGATAAACATAGATTTCTCTGATAAAAAGATAGAGATAAAGATAGACAGGGAAGGCCTGCGGCAGAGCCATTCCTCCCTTAAAAAAGTGATTGAAAGGCTCAAGGAACTCGGTTTTTTGAGCAGGGAAAAAACAGATGCGATATCTGTGAATGCCTCTGAACTTGGTTTCAAAGACATATACAAGCTCAAAGAAAAATTGAAGAAAACAATAATCTCTGGGATAAAGGGAGTAAAACAGATTCTCATAGTGAAGAGAGACAGCGATTACATAGTCATGACCCTGGGAACAAATTTAAGGAAAGTGCTCGAGATGAAGGAAGTAAATCAGCAAAGGCTTCATTCAAACGATCTCCATGAGGTAACAGAAGTCTTTGGCATAGAGGCTGCAAGGCAGCTGATAATAAACGAGATTCAGGAAGTTCTGAATACGCAGGGACTCGACATAGACAAGAGGCATCTTAAGCTCGTCTCTGATGCCATGACAAACACAGGGGAAGTTAAAGGAGTCACGAGAATAGGAATCATTGCCCAGAAATCCTCAATCCTAGCAAGGGCGACTTTCGAAACCCCTGTAAAGCAATTCGTGAATGCGACGATAAAGGGAAACAAGGACCAGCTTACCAGCGTGATAGAAAATGTCATTCTCAACCAGCCTGTTCCGGTAGGAACAGGGCTTCCCGGGCTTCTGGTGAGGGTCGTTGGCCCGTTGGTAAAAAAGGAATCGATGAAAAAAGAGGCAGATAGAAAGATTATTGAAGAAATCAACAAATAATTCTTCAAAACTGAGATAGGTTTAAAAATTCCTTGTTCTTAAGGTGCTTATGGCGGATTATAGTCACAAAAGAAAAGAGGAAGAAAGAAGAAGCTATTCAGATATAAGGGAAAGAGCAAGAAGATATGGGGAGGCAATGGATAGGGCACATTATCTTAGAATGGAGAGGACCTTTGGAAGAGGAGGTCACGGAAAAAGCAGACCTGTTGGTGAGCAAATAGAGGGTCACGAAAAGTTTGTTGCAAACACTAAAAGGTTTGAGGAAGAAAAAAGAAAAGAAATAGCCGAGAGAAAAAGACGTGGACTCAGAAATCCAGCAGAAGAAACTCTTGAACAAAGGTTTGGTGTCATCATCGCATTCCTTGTTGCAGGCATCGCATTGATTTTCAGTTCTTTGAGACCGACGGGAAACGCTGTTTCCAATCTGACGCAGACGACTCCTGGCTTGCTGGGGCTGATATTCTTCATAGCGGGAATCTTAGGGATAATTTTCTATATAAGAAGAAAATAAAAAACACCAAATTTATTATGACTATCAAATGTTTATAAAAATGAAAAAAACGCTTATTTTTGTAATTGCTATATTTATTGTTCTTATTCTCGTCATTTATTTGTGGCCTGTTAAAACAAATTGGACTGAAGAAGAATTAACAAAATTAGGTGTGGTTGTGTATAGTGGATGCGGCGGACTTGGTTTTGCACAATGTCCAGAAGGTTATGATTGTATACTTCTTCCGTTAGTAATCATGGGGGTATTGGAACCAACTGAATCTGTACGTTTGACATCAGAATTCGCCAGATGTGTGCCGAAGGATCTGAATTTGTGTAGCACATTTTGCAATCCGCTTAGAGGTTGCTTGCTTCAAGAAACTCTTCCGCCACAGCTAGTATGTAATTAAATTCTTTTGTATTACCCTCTGATAAATCTTATAATTCTTGGTAACAATAAATTTATAAAATAATTTTAATTCACCTTTATAATCAAATGGCCAACACAATCAATATGCAGGACATGCGTTATCTGAATTTATTTGAGAGTATAATGAAGGTAAGAACGCATTTCTGCTTCAGATACAACGATGCGGTAATTTTTTCTGTGCCAAGGGAGCTTGTAGCGAAATCCATCGGTGAAAACGGGAGAAATGTAAGAAAGATGTCTGAAATACTCGGGAAAAGAATACGCGTGGTTGCTGCTCCGCGCGGATTGCAGGATGCTGGAGGTTTCATAAAGGTCCTCATAAGCCCTTTGACCATAAGAGGCTTCGAAATCAAGGACAACGAGATAATCGTCAGCGGAGGAAAAAACAAGGCCGCGTTGATAGGCAGGAACAAGCGCAGGTTTCTGGAAATGCAGAAAATTGTCGGGGATTTTTTCGGGAAGGATTTCAGGATTGTTTGAATATTCAGATAAGAATTTAGTTCTCAAAAACATTTTTAAACCGATTTCTAATTCTATTATTATGGGATTGAAAAGTGCCTTAAAATTTAAGAAAAACAGAAAGAAATTCAGATGGAGCGACAGGAAATATAAAGCGAAGACTCTGAACCTTTATGCAAAGGCAGACCCTCTCGAAGGGGCAAGCCAGGCAAAGGGAATTGTTCTGCAGAAAGTCCAGAAAGAGGCGAAGCAGCCGAACTCTGCCATGAGAAAATGCTGCAAGGTGCAGCTGAAAAAGAACGGCAAGATAGTAACAGCCTTTATTCCCGGAAACCTCGCCCAGAGATTCATAGACGAGCACGACGAGGTTTTGATTGAGCGTATTGGCGGAAAACAGGGAAGAACAAAGGGAGACATCCCTGGAGTCAGGTTTCAGGTCATCCAAGTAAACGACCAGCCGCTGCATCTTTTGTGGCTCGGAAAGATAGAGAAAGGTAGAAGATAAAATGGTTAAAATGTTAATGTCAGTAAAATCAATTTTGGCTGCGATTAATAAGATGAATTATAAGTTAAATAAATTTCAGATTGATACTGCATAAAAATGGAACCTCTAAAATTCAAGATTTTTGACCTGTATGATACAGAAGGTATTTCTGTGGAAGATCCTGGCCTGAAAAATGTGATAAACTTAAAACCGAAATTAATTCTGAAAAGCCACGGAAGGAATTTCCAGAAATTCGGGCAGACGAAAATAAATCTCGTCGAAAGGCTAATAAACAGGCTCGGGGTCGCTGGGCACAGGGGGAAAAAGCACAGGATAATGCTGGGAACCTCTACAGGGAAATATACGAGAAACGCACTGATTGTTTTGGAAGCCCTCAAGTTGATAGAGAAAAAAACAGGAAAAAATCCTGTGATAGTTTTTGTGAAAGCCGTTGAGAAATCAGCACCGCGGGACGAGGTAACTGCGATTGAATACGGCGGGGCTCGGTACCCACAGGCAGTCGATGTTTCTCCCATGAGGCGCGTGAACCTTGCAGTGAAAAATCTGGTGCACGGAGCTTCTGACAAGGCATTCAACAAAAAGAAAAGCATCTCGCAGGCTCTCTCAGAAGAAATAATTCTTGCTTCCGAGGAAAACGGTGATAGTTTTGCTGTAAGGAAGAGGATAGAATCTGAAAAACAGGCTGATTCTGCAAGGTAATTGTATCTTAAAGAACAACAAACCTTTTAAAGAAAATTTTGTTTTGTGAATCATGACGGCAGAAGAAGAATTAAGAAAGCTGGTAACGAATGATAATTACACAGGCAGAGCAACAAGTCACTTGGCAAGATTTCTGAGACAAAGCATAGAAAGAGGGGAAATAAATTTTAACGGAAGTTCTGGTTTTTATGTTCCCAAAAGCATTGCTTATGTACATGGCGGCTTATTGATCAGGTCTGGGCTGATTAGGTCTGTGGCAGTTGGCGGAATTGAAGATGGTGGCCTTAAATATTTTTTAACAGACAGTGGCGTTAGGCTTGGAAGAATGGCGCTTGAAGAAAGTGCTCAAAAAGATCCCCCAACAAGATAATTATCTTTTCCTAACAAACTCTCTGATTTTCACATGCTTTTTTAATTCGTTTATTATCTCATGCCTCATGTCTCTCTCAATGGCTTCCGGCGGAAAAACCCCGTAATTTTTAATTTTTGGAATTATCATAGCAAAAACTTTTACTGCGAGGGCTGTTGGATATGAAATAAAATTGGCATATAGTCCCAGGCGATTTATTTCCTTTTGTTCTGGAAATATCGCATAGAAACCTGCTCTTTTATTTCTTCCATTCCTATTTCCTTCTGCCTCTACCGCGAAAATAAACTGGGCGTCATTCGGGACCTTCATTTTTGCAAAATCTTTTTGTTTTGTCTTTGCCAGAGCAGATATGAATTCGGCAGGGCTTATCTCGCATTTTCCGGTTTTTATTTCTTCCTCTGAAACAAGGCCGAGCCTCATTAAAAATTTTGCGATATTTGCCTGGTTGTCGAAAATCTTTATATCGACGTTTTTTACTTTTATGAAAAGAGGGATTGTCCCAACTTCTTCCTGAGAAACGAGATAAACTTTCTTTTTTCCAATGCCTCTCGGAAACATATAAACTTCCTCCTCTGAAAAGTTCTCCATAACCTTAAATTTTCCTTTTCTGTAAACTAGGGGTCTCCAGTTTATTTCATCTAAAAGCCATTCAATTGACCATGGAAAATAAAAATCAGATGTTTTTGTATTTTCATACAGGCGGATTTTTATTGAATCGATTTTGTCAAAAAGGTCGACACATTCTTTTGCCAGGAGGTTTGTAAGGCCTGGGGAAGCTCCTGTATTTATAAGACCGATGAGTTTCTTTTTTTTAAATTTCTCATTGAAATCCAGCTGCTCAACCTTATACGGGCTTTTGGACCTTGGATTTTTATCAAAATCCCAGTAAGAGGCGAGGTCCATGTAATTTACCCTGTTTTTCAGGCAGGCGCCCAGCAGGATTTTATTAAAAAAAGGAAGAGACGCATTGATGATGAGGTCTGGTTTTTCCTTTTTTAGAAGAGCTGTTATTTGCTTAATGTCTGATATGTCTATTTCCTTGAAATGAATTTTTCCCTTGTTTCTAAAGTGAGTGATGGTCTTTTCCACACATACTATTGATTTTATTTTTCTTTCCCTGGAAAACATCTCGCATAAAACAGAGCCGACAGCGCCATGGCCCATCACCATAATTTTCATTATGAAAAAAGTCAAAGCCAGTTTTTATATCTTATCAAAAAATTTTACGAGAAACTTTATAAACTATTTTTACAAATCTCTATTATTCATGGCTGAAAAAGAGACGCAGTTCGAGAAAATAAAAAGGCTGAGCAAGAATCAGAAACATATTCGTAATATTGCAACCTCTGCACACATCCACCATGGAAAAACAGCCCTTACAGACAACCTTCTGGCTGCATCAGGCCACATGGCTGCAAAGGCTGCAGGAAGCCTTGAACAGGGGATGGCGACATGGCAGCACGCAGACGAGCAGGAAAGGCTGATGACGGTTGATGCCGCAAATGTCTCCATGGTCCACAATTTCCATAGCCAGGAATATCTGATTAATCTGATTGACACTCCCGGGCACGTCGATTTTTCAGGGAATGTCACGAGGGCCATGAGAGCCATCGACGGAACTGTTGTCCTTGTGGATGCTGTTGAGGGTATAATGCCGCAGACAGAAACAGTGATAAAACAGGCGCTAAGAGAAAGGGTTAAGCCTATCTTGTTCATAAACAAAGTTGACAGGCTGTTTAAAGAATTGAAGCTGACTCCCGATCAGATGCAGCAGCGTTTTATTAAGATTTTCCATGAGTTCAATGATTTGATAAAAAAAATTGCAGAGAAAGAGTTCGGGGAAAAATGGCTCGTGGATATAAAAGATGGAAGCGTCGCCTTCGGTTCTGCTCGTGAAAACTGGGCGCTTTCTGTGCCTTTCATGGAGAAAAAGGGAATCAAATTCAAGGACATAGCCAAGCTTTATGAAATGAGCGAGGAGGAAAAAAAAGCCTGGGTCTGGAAAAATGCCCCTCTTTATGAGGTTCTTCTTGACATGGTTGTAAAGCATCTTCCGAATCCTATCGAGGCCCAGAAGTACAGGATTCCAAAAATCTGGCACGGAGAACTTGATTCTGACTTCGGAAAAAGCCTGTTGCATTGCGATCCTCATGGGAAAGTTGCTTTCGTTATTACGAGGATTGTCATTGATCCGAGAAGCGGGAAAGAAATTTCAGCTGGAAGATTATTCTCAGGGACATTGACTGCCGGTTCAGAAGTTTACCTCAATCTCGCAAAGAAAAAACAGAAGATACAGCAGCTTTTTGTTTACAACGGGGTAAAGCCGGAACAGGTAGAAGAAATCGGGGCAGGAAATGTCCTTGCGATATCTGGCGTGACAGGGGAGGCAGGAGAAACCATAACCCTGGAACCAGAGACAGCGTTTGAAGAACTGAAGCATATATTCGAGCCTGTCATAACAAAGGCGATTGAAGTAAAAAAGACCGCAGACTTGCCGAAACTGGTAGAGATACTGAAGAAAGTCGCCAAGGAAGACCCTTCGATAAAGATAGAAATCAACGAGCAGACTGGCGAGAGTTTGATGAGCGGAATGGGCGAGCTTCATCTCGAAATAATTGAAAACAGGATAAAGACAGAAAAAGGGCTTGATGTCAAAACCTCTGAGCCGATAATAGTCTACAGGGAGACTGTGGGAAAAGAATCCACTTCTGTAGAGGGAAGAAGCCCGAACAAGCACAACAGCTTCTACATACAAGTCAAACCCCTGGAAGATGATGTTTACGCGGCAATAAAATCCGGAGAATTGCGTGGGGGAAGGATCAAGAAAAAAAGCCAGGACATTTTTGATGTTCTCTCAAAGCTCGGCTGGACAGGTGATTCGATAAGGGATGTCAGGGATGTCTATAAAGGAAATGTCTTCATGGATGAAACCCGCGGGGAAGTCCATATAGGGGAAGTTCTCGATATGGTCCTGGATGCCTTCGAGATGGTCATGGACAAGGGGCCGATGGCCAGAGAGCCCTGCATGAAAATGAAAGTCTCTCTCACAGACATAAGGCTTCACGAAGATGCAATCCACAGAGGCCCTGCACAGGTTTATCCTGCTATCAGGGAATCAATAACAGAGGCGATGAAAAATGCAAATTCCTATATCCTGGAGCCGCTGCAGACTTATCTTTTTGAAATGCCTGACAAATTCCTCAGCGCTGTCACAAAGCTCGTCGGCAGCAAGCGCGGGCAGCTTCTTGAGGTGAAGCATGCAGAAGGCCATGCAGACATGAAAACAAAGCTTCCTGTCGCAGAGATGATTGGGTGGAGCAGCGATTTAAGAAGCGCCACAGAAGGCAGGGGAACTAGCTCATTGCTAGACCAGAGTTTCGAAAAAGTTCCTGCAAGCCTCCAGAAAGATGTCATCAGGAAAATAAGAAAAAGAAAGGGCTTGGCGGAAAATCAGTAACTAATTTTTGCACATATCATCATATTTATATAATTAATTTTCCATTTTATTTCATGAATAAAATTTATTTTTATTTAATAGGGCTGGCATTATTAATAATCTCTTTTTTCCTTGAGAATAGCGTGGCTGGTTTTTTTGTGAATAACAGAATAGGATTTTTTGATGACATAGCAATTTTTATTCATGGTATTGAAAGTTATGTATTATTTGCATTTGTATTAATTATAATGTTGATGTTTAAACAGAAAAAAATGATTTTGCCATTAATTTTAACATTCATATTTTATCTCGGAGTAACTTACTTTATTAAAGTCATTGTTGCAAGACCAAGACCTTTTACGAAATTTGATTTTCCAGACCTTGGGGAAACTGGTATAAACAGAAGTTTCCCGAGCGGGCATTCGACAGCATCTGCTTCTGTGATGAGATTTTTTGAATTTAACAGAATATTGCTATGGGCTTGGATAGCTGTCACAATCTTAATCATGTTTTCGAGGGTTTATCTTGGAATGCATTACTTGAGCGATGTAATAACAGGGCTTATTCTCGGTTATTTCATCGGTGATGCAAGCATTTTTCTGATGGAAAAGCTCCAGAAGAGAGGGTATTTTTAAAATCCTTAAAACAAAACATTTTTAAATGTAAATTTTTTTACTCTATTA
>Ga0209324_10000037_pt1 | contig 73678 bp, 64 predicted proteins | sample Rifsed19ft3_FD_184015 | JGI IMG/M metagenome (GOLD analysis project Ga0209324, IMG submission 184015) | Soil microbial communities from Rifle, Colorado, USA - sediment 19ft 3 (version 2) | ecosystem: Environmental > Terrestrial > Deep subsurface > Rock core/Sediment | place: Rifle, Colorado...
AGGTACCCTTCTCCTCAAAATAAAAGACACTCCGCATCAGACAACCCTTAAAAATAAAGCTGAGCGCAAAGAGAGTGTAAAAAATAGTTTCGCCGTTTATGAGAAAAGTAATGTTGTAGACAAGGGCGTCATACTTGTGGACGATGTTTACACATCGGGCGCTACAATGAATGAAGCCGTAAAAATGCTCCGCCGCACCGGTGCGAAAAACATCGTTGGCTTTGTTATCGCAAAAACGGCTTAATCAGAGGATCACCAATTTATTCTTCCCTCTACAAAATCAACAGAGCGACCCCGTGCATGCCCAGCCAGCACTTGTACACTCCGCCGGACAGCATGCAGACCAAAATCTGGAACAAAGGTCTGCCGTCCATCCCCCACCTCCCCCCCCATCAGCACCGCCGCCGCCACCACCACCACCGCTTACATCACAGTTACCAAGTGCGTCGGATACGCCGGTAGGAAGATGGGCCCTGAACGCGTCCCACTCAGCCGATGTTCTCACTGGCACAAGTATGCTTAAGCCCACAGCTGCATTATTGGTTATTTTCCTACACTGGCTGTATACAGGATACCTAAAGGCCACCGTGAGGGGATGCGCATATGTCTGGTGTGTCTGGAAAATGTCGTACTCTAAGTACGTCCAAGTTTGGTTTCCTACAATTCCATCAACTGTCAGGGTTCTAAGTGATTGATAGGCCTTAACCGCGTTACTAGTGCCCGTACCAAATACCCCATCCTCAGTCAACTGAGTTATATTAAATCCCGGTAGTAATTCGTCTAAAAAGTTCAATTCCCTTTGGAGATGTACCGTATATGTGTAACTGTAGCTGGTGGTCTTCTGGATTGGCCAGCCCTCATGGCTGTGCGGCGGCCACATATTTGTGATAGCAAGTGTCTTTTGAATCGATGTTGGATAAGCGGGCCAAAACGCAAAGACTATTACAGAGATAGAGACCAAAATGCTAATAAGCATCACCGCGTGTTCTCTTCTCGGCCAACTTAAGTGAACTAGTTTCCTAAGCTTATTCAAATTCATGGTTGTTACATTACGATGTTATTTATTCGAAATCTTCTGGGTAGTTTGCTTTATCGTAATACCACGTATTATCAATCTTTGCTAAGAATATGTGCTCGCCTCGCTCGATCTCCGCCATTTTAAAGATATCTAACCAGAAGTAATCGTCAATCTCAAAGCCCGGCGTATTAATGCTTTTAACCGTGTCGTGTGGATTTATGTAATAAATAGAGGTGGCCTTCTTCAAGTCTAAGCCGCCTAAGCTAAAGGCGGTGAGTTCACGACTCTTTCTGTCCCATATCCCAAAGTCGTTCAATAAATAGCTTTGTTCTGGCGTCACAAGCATGCCGAGCTTTGACACTGGTTTTTCCTGTGTTTTCCTTAAGTTCGCCGGTGTGAGCTTCACTTCTTCAGATTTTGCAACTTCTATTGTTCTGTCGTAGGTCTCTCCGGTTTTTAGGTTAAAGGTTAGTGTATATGTCCCCTCTTGAAGAGGCGGAAGAATTCTGAATGGGACATACCACAAATCACTTGTAATTTCTTCGCGCGTACCATCTGGATGAGTCAAAAAAACCTCGGCGTTCTCGCTCGTTATATTAATATCCCCGTAGGGTCCAATAAATTTATATTGGCCAGTGTCATCAAATAAGCCGTACCTTTCAAAAATAACCCTCTCACCATTTTCAAAACCTTCCGGATATTCGATGTTAAGGCCTTCGCTATCTCGCAGGGCTATTTTTTCTGGATCTTGCACCGTCCTCAACTTTTGGAGTGTCCCTCTCGAGTTAAAGAAGAAAACTATGCCCGCTAATACGACAACCGCTACGATAACGGTTACTACTACATAGACTGGTTTTTTGCCATTAGTCATCCGCTTTTAGCTGCTCAATCTCTTCTCTTAATTCATCGATATCCGTTCTTAATGTGTCGATTTCCCTCTGCTGTTCTTTTACTGCTTCTATTAGAGGAACTGTAAGCTTTGCGTAATCAACGGACTTAAGGCCGGTTTCCTCATTAGTATGAACGAAGTCTGGAAATATTTTTTCCACTTCTTGCGCAATAAGGCCCACATCCTTCTCCCCAGTATTTTTCCAAACATACTCGACTCCATCGAGTTTTAATAACTTCTCAAGGGCACCTAGAAGTGGCTTAATGCTCTCCTTCAATGAGACATCGGAACTATAGTAGTATGCGGCCGCTGTGACTGTGCCAATAATTTCAGCATTAGAAGTTACATAAACCCTACCTGATGGATCTAGAACAACATCATCATTATAACCACTGCCGCTAGTATCATTTTCTGTTGTTAAAACTAAGGCTCCTTGTTCATTAGTTCCACCTACACCCGTATATGGGTTGTCATCGTACCACTCTATCGCAGCCATATCGCTACCGGCGTTAACTTTGGATTCAAATAAAATCGCTGTTGTCCCACCGCTCGTGGATGGTTGTAGTCTGATGGCTGGGATGTAAGTACTTGGTAAGTCGGTGATTGTCCCGTTAAACTGTCCTAAATCCAACTTACTCCTGATGTTTGTCGTCCCTATGCCGACGTTGCCACTTGCATTCACATACGTTTTAATTGCTGGTGTAACAATTTGAGCTATCCCCGTCTCACTGGTAATCATAGATGTACTCCATCCAGATCCCCAACCGGTTATGGCTAAGTGCCCAGCGATGAAATCGGTCACTACAACTTTTGGATATGCCCACACCGTAGTCGTGTCACCTAAAAGAATTATGTTTTTAGCTCCATCGTGGGCGAGTCTTACTTGGGTAAATGGCGGAGTTCCATTTATCTCCGCAGTATAGTTATACCAACCAGGAGTAGTAGCGTAATTATACCCTCCGATTATCACTTCCCACGCTCCATTTCCGGCTGAATAATTATAACCGCTAATCTTGATTTGCATCATGGTGTTTGACCAGGTTTTAGGCATTGTTATCTTTAGCGTTCCAGTAATGCTGCTACTTCCACCGTTATATTCAGTAAGATTTCTATAATGATTGATTAGACCACTATTAAGGGTTGAGCCTACTATGTGTAGCTTGGTGTCTGGCGCTGCCGTCCCGATTCCAAGGTTGCCGGTTACATTAGCATCGCCTCCGACAAATAAGTTATCGCTTAAGTACAAATCCTGCCATCTTTTATCTGGCGACGTTTGCCCCAAATCCCACGCGTCATTTAGGTTCGGGATTAAATTCGAATCGAATGTAGCTGCGGAAACACGAGAAATTGCGGATCGGAGAGACTTCGTTACTGCGAATTGAGGGTTTGAGGTATTACGCGAGAACGTAGCATCAATTTGAACAATCGCGTGGCCTCCTGGTGTTTCGAATTTTGTGAAAAGTAGGTTGTCTACAACAATTTCATTCGTTGTGAGCGGCACTTCTTCATCGGATCCTTCTTGCAAATACACGCCTGTCACGTCAGATCTTACAATCGTGGGGTCTTTTGTCGACGAGGCCATGCGAAGCGCTAAAGTACAATATTGTGAACACGCTGTTCCAGTCGCGGTTCCCTCATAAGCCACCTCTATCAAACTAGAATTTCTTACGAGGCGCTGAACTGTATTTACAACCAAATCTAACTGCTGGGTAACTTCATTTTTTGACGCGTCTTTGTTTTGCGTTCGTATACTTGTCACTAAGACACCGGTTAGGAGCCCGCCTACAACGGCGAATATCGCGGAGTAAAGAATCAATTCTACAAGAGTGAATCCCCTGTTTGATTTCATACAAGTTTATTATAGCAAACTGCCGACAACAAAACTTGGACTTACAATATTCTCCCTGCGACCGAGCTTGATGTTTAGCTCTTGCCCTTTCTAAAAAGAAACTTTCCGAATTCGACTCCGAGGAGATTCAAGAGACCGAACCCAACAACGCCCACCATCCACTGCCATGACAGGAAGACTGTATTTAATAGAACCTGGAAGTATGGAACATAAATAGCCACAAGCGTAAGCCCGATAGCTATCAGAACACCGCCTATGAGATACGGATTATCGAAAGGATTATATCTAAATATGCTTTTGTGAAGCGACTTTACAGAGAAGGCAAGAAAGAGAGTATAAATAGAGAAGCTGGCGAATATAAATGTCCGGACTATCCCTACCGAGAAACCCATTCTAAGAAGCGTGTAGTACATACCGAAGAGTAGTGCGCTCGATATAACACCGATTATAAGGATTAGGAACTTCATCTCACCATCTATAAGTTCCCTGTGCTTTCTGCTCCTTGGAAGCCTCAAGCCATCAGGCTCTTTTTCAAACCCCAGAGCTACTGAGGGAAAGCTATCGCTAAAGAAATTCACCCAAAGAATTTGTATAGCACTCAACGGAAGCGGCAGCCCGAACACGAGTGCTCCGCCGATAAGAAATAGTTCGTCGAGGGAATCCGAAAAAAGGTATACAATAATCTTTCTTATGTTGGCCATAATTCGACGGCCCTCGCTTATGGCGGCAATTATAGTGTTGAAATTGTCATCTAATATCACGAGGTCGGATGCGTCCTTGGCGATGTCGGTTCCGGATCCGACGGCGATTCCCACATCGGCGCTCTCGAGAGCTGGCGCATCGTTTACACCATCCCCTGTCACGGCAACAACTTCTCCTAAACTCTGATAGAGTCTGGTGAGTCGCGCTTTATCTTTCGGTGTAACGCGTGCGAATACAAGTATCTTCGGCAGTGCTTTCTTTAAGTCATCATCTGAGAGCGTTAGCATTTCATCTCCGGTAAGTACGTTTTCCGCAGACGCATTAATTCCAACTTCTTTGGCCACATGAAGGGCTGTACCCTTGTGATCACCGGTCGCGATTACGGTTTTAACGCCGGCCTTAGCGACCTCTTTAATTACTTCACCGACGTCCTTCCTTACAGGGTCGTTAAAAGCTAGCAACCCCAAAAACTTATTGCCCATAGAGACTCCTAGAACGCGAAACCCTCCGTACGCCAGCTCCTCAACTTTGTTTATAAGTTCCTCTTTTTTCCTCTTATCAATTTGAGATTTATCTAGAAGCACATCAGGCGCTCCGAGGTATATCCACATTTTCTCGGAACCGATTTTCGCATAGACTCCAGCAAATTTGTCCATCGAGTTAAATGGATGTCTTTCGAGGACTTCAACGTTTTTAAGAATTTCGTGAATGAAAAGTTTGTATTCTGCGCCTGCTTTCACAACCGAAGCTTCTAGCGGCCTGCCTATCACTCTCCACTCTTCCGGATCGCTCAGCGGGTTCTCTACCGTAGCCTCGACTGTAAGAAGAGCCAATTCTAGGATCTTCTCCTTACTTTCGTCTCCTATAATTTCTGCGAGTTCCATCTTCGCTTCGGTGAGTGTTCCCGTTTTGTCCGTCAAAATTAACGTTGTGCTCCCTAGCGCTTCTGCGGCGACGAGTTTCTTTACGATCCCATTCCGTTTCGCCAATCTTTCCACTCCGATTGCCAGAACCACCGTCAGAGCAAGTGGTAATCCTTCTGGCACAGCAGAGACGGCCACTGCTACCGATATCAAGAACATTTCAAATAGAGAGTAGCCGTGTAAAATTCCGATCCAGAACAGAAGCGCGGCCATAAGAAGAAAGGCCACACCGACTAATATAGAAAATTTCTTGATATACCTTTGGAGAGGCGTCGGCTCATCATCCTCCTTCTCTAGAAAGACTGCTATTTTCCCAAGCTCTGTATCGAGACCGGTTGCCGTCACGATAGCTAAACCTATTCCACCCACAACTAATGTACCGTTATAAACCATTGATTCTCTGTCAATTACGCTCGCGGACTCTTCTACTGGATCCGTGGTTTTCGAAACTGGAAGTGATTCTCCGGTAAGAATTGACTCATCCACAGATAAACTATTCGAGAGAAATACTCTTGCGTCCGCAGGCACTCGCGTTCCAGAAGTTAGTTTTATTACATCTCCTGGCACTAACTCTTCAACGCTGACCTCCCTCTCGAAGCCCTCCCTTATAACTCTGGCCTTCTCTTTTACATATTTTTTCAGACTAGCAAGGGCATCCGCCGCTTTGTTCTCCTGATAAAAGCCGAGGGCCCCATTTATGAACACCGCGATAAATATAAAGATACTGTCTTTGTAGTCTTGAAGTGCAAGAGTAATGGCGCCAGCGACTATCAATATTACTACGAGTGGGTTTGTAAATTGGCGCATTAATATTCTTAATTTCAACCCACTTCCGTCATGCGGAAGTGAATTCTTGCCGAATTGCTCGAGCTTTTCTTTCGCGATTACTTCACTTAAGCCATCTTTGGACGTGCCAAGAATCTCTAACACTCTATCTGGAGATAACGACCAAAATTTTTTGTCGGTGAGCGTGGTTTTATCGAGTGTCATGCTTTATGAATAAAATTTCGTAAGTTCGTCGAATTTTGAAACTCGTTCTTTCTTCACCGGAACTCCGATTTTCACCCCTTCTGCGTGAGCCGCTTTCGCAAAATGAATTACAAATGGGTCGAGAACCTCCCCGGACCTGTGGGAAACAATTCTCTCGATGCCCGTACTTCTCGCGGCAGTCATCGCCTCACAGGTTTCGGTAACTGTGCCAATTTGGTTAGGTTTAATTATTACTCCGTTTATTAGCTTCTTGGCGAATTTTTCTATACGGTTGACATCGGTTGTTGTTAGATCATCGCCTATCAAGAGCTTTTTCTTGCCGTAAGCTTTATATATTCCCTTGAATCCATTCTCATCACCTTCCGCGAATGGATCTTCTACGCTTTCGAGTAAGTTGCACTCCTTGAAGTACTTTTCGTACGTCTTGCCAAGATCTTCGGCGCTTAATTTCTTACCTTCAAATTCATAAAGGCCGCTGTTGTAAAAACTCGAAGCTGCTGCGTCTATTCCAAGAGTAAATTCTTTTTTGTGACCGGATTTGCTGAGAACTTCCTCCAGAATTTTAAGCGGCTCTAAATTACTCGCGAAATTTAGAGAGTATCCCTCTTCGTCTCCTAACGAAATGTTCTTCGAGCCATAATTCTTTGCTAATAATTCCCCGAGCTCCTTGTACAAATTTACGAGCTCGTCCGCTGTTTGACCGACTCCCCCACTCAAGGTCCCTACAATTTGGTACTCCTGTATATCCAAATTGTTGTCTGCGTGAGCGCCTCCGTTAATCATATTTGAGAAAACTCTGGGTGGATCGTCTCGCAAAACATCACCAAAAAATTCCTCTCGGAGTATTTCCCACAACTCCATCCCATTTTCGCCGGCAAGCGCTCGCGCTAAGGAGACTGAAATTCCCAGCGACAGATCACCGCCGATTTTAGATTTATTTTCTGTGCCGTCGTACTCGATTAAAAATTTATCTAAATCGCTTATAGTCCCGAAGTCCCTAAGCGTCAGTTCCTTTTTCAGGCCACCTTCCAATACTTTCTTGGCGTGTTCTGCGCCGAGCGAAGTCGCCTCTCTTTTCCCCTTGCTTTTGCCTGACGGAAGCCCGGTAGAATATGACTGCTTTCCATTTTCTATTACTACCTCTATGGTTTTTTCGCCGCGTGAATCGAGAATTTCGTTGACTGTGATTCCGCCTATTCTCATTTAACTCCCGGTATGAGATTAATGGGCTTGCCGTTTATAAAGGCCTCGATATTTGCAAGAGTTGTCGCTAGGATTTCGAGAAGCGCTTCATCAGTGTTAAACGCGTTGTGCGGAGTTACCAACACATTCGGCATTTGCATTAGAACGTGATCGTAGAGTACGTTTTTGAGTTCTTTCTCATATGGATGTGGGCTAGCTAAGAAATTTAGCTCGTCTTTGATATCACCTTCTTCTTCAAGAACATCGAGCCCAGCGCCTCCGATGGTCCCGTCTTTTAACGCTTTAACTAGGGCCTCAGTCTCGACGACACCTCCTCTCGCTGTATTTACGAGGAATGCACCTCGCTTAATATTTTTTATATTCTTCGCGTTTATGAGGTGGTGCGTATCTTTGTTATAGGGACAATGGAGAGTAATTATATCTGCTCGCCCTAACAGCTCCTCCAGCGGTAAGTATTCCGCTTGGAGTTTTTTCTCAAACTCTTTATTCGGATACGGATCGGCGGCAATAATTTTCATCTCGAACCCGCTTGCTATCTCTCCAACCTGCCTCCCAATTCTTCCTGTACCAACTATACCGATTGTCTTTCCCTTTAGCTCAAACCCGCGTAGACCTTCGAGCGAGAAAGAGCCAGTTTCCTTAATACGATCTATCGCTGGATAGATTTTTCTAGCAAGATTCAAAATTAATCCAAAGGTGAATTCAGCGACAGTGTTCTCTCCATAACCAGGAACGTAACTCGCTAAAATTCCCGCTCTTTTAACAGCGTCTGCGTCTATGTGATCGTAGCCAGTGGAACCGGTGTTAATAAACTTAAGATTTGGGAAATGGGCGATTTCTTTCTCTCCGATTTTTGAGTTAACAAATACTGATAGGATATCGAAATCATTTCTGCCTGGAAGACTATCTTCGTCAATTTGCTGTGCATCGAGGACGATTTCGTGGTTAGGCAGACGTTTATTTATAACGCTTTCCTCATATTCGCTCACTCCGAAAAATCCTATTTTCATCTTCTTATTATTCTACTTATTTTTCTTTCACTCTTATACACACGCGGAATGATTTTTATAACCGAGTCTGGGTTTAGGGATATGCTATCGATCTTGTTTTTAACGAGAAAGTCGCTAAATTCCGGGAAATCACTTGGTGCCTGTCCGCAAATTCCTATGTATTTTCTTCTTTTTCTACAGATTTTTATAACATCCTCGATCATCTTCTTAACTGCTGGGTTGTTCTCGTTTGCTATGCCGCTGATTATTGCCGAGTCTCTATCCATCCCCATTACAAGTTGGGTTAAATCATTGGATCCAATCGACATGCCGTCAAATACGTCAAGAAATGCGTTAGCAGAAACAACATTTGATGGTATTTCACACATCACATAGATTTTGAGTGCTCTGTCCTTCTTTCTGTCGAGGCCGTGACGCTTCATTGTTTCTACGACTTTCTGCCCCTCCTCGCTGGTTCTACAGAACGGTATCATCGGGATTACGTTCTTCAAACCAATCTCGTTTCTTACTTTATGTATTGCTCGGCACTCAAGACCAAACGCCTCTCTAAAATCTCCGTCGTAGTATCGTGATGCTCCACGCCACCCTATCATCGGATTTTTTTCTAGCGGCTCGTATAGTTCGCCACCAATCAGTTCGCTATACTCGTTTGTCTTAAAATCAGAAAACCTGATTATTACATCGTTTGGCCAGAATGCCGCGGCGATTTTTGCTACGCCCTCGGTTAATTTATCAACGTAGAACTCTTTCTTGTCACTGTGCCCAGCCGTCAATTCGTCTATCTCGTCTACAATACGTTTCGCTTTTGCGTCGCCGGTTTTTTTCTTCAGTGTTTTGTAGTCAATTAGCGCATTCGGATGAATCCTGACGTGAGAAGCAATTATAAATTCAAGTCTTCCGAGTCCGACACCCTTAACCGGTAGGTAGTGATTTTTAAACGCTTCTTCTGGCGAGCCGATATTCACCATAATCTTGGTCTTGGTTCTCGGCATTTTATCCAAGTGGTGCTCTGATACCCTAAACGGCACTTCGCCTCTATAGACGGCTCCTGTATCGCCGCTCGAGCAGTCAACCGTAACTGTCTCCCCAGTTTTTATTATGCTTGTCGCTCTTCCGGTACCCACGATGCAGGGTATGCCGAGCTCTCTTGAAACGATTGCCGCGTGACTTGTTCTGCCTCCTTGATCTGTAATTATTGCCGACGAAATTTTCATTATCGGTTCCCAGTCTGGATCAGTAATATCTGTGACCAAGATCTCTCCCTTCCTAAATTCTGTAATTTTCCTTGGGTCCTTTATAATGCGCGCTTTACCCGAGGCTATCTTTGTCCCAACGGCTATCCCGCCTAGAAACGGCTTCGCCTGTTTATTCAATCTATACTCGCTGTATGAATTCGGGTCCTTTGAAGACTGAACTGTCTCCGGTCTTGCTTGGACTATGAATAATTCGTTTGTCTCACCATCCTTCGCCCATTCTATATCCATTGGCTGATATTTACCCCGCTTCCCCGAGAAGTGCTTTTCTACTTTTACGCACCACTCAGCTAGCTTAATGACTTCTTTATCACTTAAAGACATCTTCGCTCTGTCCGCCTCTTTGACTCTCGCCTGCTTAGTTCCTTTCTCACTGTAAATAATTTTCTCGGCCTTAAGACCAACATTCCTTGAGATTATAGGATTGAAATCCTTGCCAAGCATTGGTTTAAAAACCACGAATTCATCCGGTATCACACCGCCCTGGACTATCATTTCACCAAGCCCATAAGAACTATTGATTACAACAACTTTATCGAATCCTGTCTCGGTGTCGATAGTGAATGCAACTCCGCTTGAAGCTTTGTCAGAGCGAACCATTTTCTGCACGCCCACAGAAAGAGCTATATCTGTGTGTGAGAAGCCTTTGTCTACTCTGTATGAAATAGCGCGATTTGTGAAAAGAGAAGCTATGGCTTTTCTTACGGCTCTTACAACTTCGTCTCTACCCATAACATTAAGATATGTTTCTTGCTGTCCAGCGAACGAAGCTCCCGGTAAATCTTCGGCAGTAGCAGAAGACCTTACAGCAACGCCTAAATTCGCCTTTCTGTAGAATTTTCCGAGCTTCGCATAAGCTTTTGTAATTTCTGCGATAAGATCTTCTGGCATATTGGATTCTAATATGAGATTCCTGACTGCGCGCCCTCTTTTTTGAAGATCGGGAATGTTATGTGTATCTAACCCCTTTAGCATTTTTTCGATTTCTTCTCCTATGCCAGAATCTTTTAGAAAATACCTATATGCGTGCGCAGTTACGGCGAATCCGTTTGGAATGTTTACTCCGGCGCGCATTAGGCTTCTATACATTTCTCCAAGCGCAGCATTTTTTCCTCCCACAATAGGGACATCTTTTATACCTATATTCTTGAACCAAAGAATCAACGCCTTGTTTCTCTTTGTCATATTATGACTTTACTGCCACGACGAAGTCCGCTACGTTTCGGCCTGTGTCCCCCGTTTTTATATAGTCGCCTGTCTTCTCGAAAAAGTAATAGGCTGTATTCCCTCTCAAATATTCCCCAGGGGTTAAGCCAAGTTTGTTCGCTTTCCCCTTTGTAATACTATCACACAAAGCGCCGGCGAAGTCAGTGTTATCGCGGCCATCTGAGCCGAGCGCTAAGATAAGCTCGTCTTTCTCTAATATTCTTAATGCGGATAGTGCAAGTTCTTGGGCTCTGCCACCTTTCCCAAGCGAATGCCCAGTTACAACCGTTTCCCCGCCGTACAAAAGTATGGTTTTATTCTTTTCGCCGTGGAGTTTTTCGACTATTTCGAGGCCCACGTCCTCTGACTCTCCTACAAGGGTCGCTGTTACAATCTCCGCGCGAAATCCATTGCTTTTTGCCTTCTCAGCCATCGCCGCAAGAGCAACTTTATTGGAGACAACGAGGATATTTTTAATATTCTCGAAATATTTATTTTCTTTCGGTGTCTCTACAAGATTTATCGCTTTTAGTCCCGCTTTCTCTGCCAAGTTAAACTCATCGACGATTTTCTTAGCGTCTTTCACCGTGGTTGTATCTCTGATTGTCGGACCCGAGGCTATGAACTCTAAATCATCTCCAGGAACATCTGAGAAGATTAGAGCAACAGCGTTTGCTGGATATGCATATTTTGCGAGAAAACCGCCCCGCGCAGTTGAGATATGTTTTCTCAACGTATTTATTTTCTTGATACCCGCACCTGCCCCGTAAAGGTGTCGAAGAATCTCTGCTTCATCGAGGCATGTCATATTCTCCGGATGGCAAAGAAGCGTTGAGCCGCCGCCGGAAATTATAAATATAACTAGATCTTTTTCGGTAGCATTTTTGAGAAGACTGATTATTTCATCGGTCGCAGAGACATTTTTCTCAGTCGGCATTGGGTGGTCACCGCTTATAGCTTGGATTTTATTGAGCTTCCCGCTTCGGACATCAATTACTGTGCCGCCGGTTAATTTACTTCCCAATATTTCTTCTAGCGCGCCGGCGGCAGATAGCGAACACTTTCCGACGCCGACAACAAAAATATGGGCGGTTTCTTCGAGTTGAAATTCTTCATTGCCGATACGAAGTTTGTCTCCGCTTAAATCGACTATTTCTCTAACTACTTTTTGGGTATCGACTGCGGCGAGTCCTGCGTCAGCTATTTCGAGCGCAAGCTTTCGCTCCTCCGTTTCCGCAAGTTCAACAAAGTTTTTTATTATCACGGCTTATAGCCTAATGTTATCACAAAACCAGGTCGCCTTGACCTGTTACCGTTACAGTAGTGTGCGAGCCAAATAAAAGATGCCAATTCCCGCTAATATTAGCCCTTCTAGGAGAGTCACTGATTTAACGAAACGCGGCGATGTAAGCCAAATGTTCATCCTATATACTGCGACTCCGAAGATTATGAGTTCGTCGAGCATATAGAACAGCACGAATAGAGAGATATAAAGCCAGTATGTTGTGGGAACTAAAGATGCATCAGCAAGAACTCCAGCGAAGAAAACGGGAACGGCCGCTGAACATGGGAACTCTACAATTGTTATAGCGGCGGCAAAAAGAAGTATAGCTAGGCCAAGGGATACGGCGCTCGAACCGCCCTCGAAAACTTTTTGCATTCTTTCGGATAGTTTTCCTATTATCGGCATTCCGTTTGAGTTACACGTGACGCCATATTTTCTCATCTTCACGTATTCACGCAGAAAATAAATTCCACCAACGAATCCTAGGAGACCTATAGAAATTTGGATAAGCCCGACGTATTTTGCGAGAGCCGAGAAGAGACTAAACCATAAGAAAATCAAGCTCCCATAAATAATGGCGGTCGTAAAGATAAAAATACCGCCGTAAAGCGCAATTTTTTTCCTCGACTGTAGCATCAACGCCATCCCGAGAATCAGAACGAGCGCTCCCAGCGAGCACACGTTGAATCCGTCGAGAATCCCCAAAACTACCGCTAGGCTTGGAAGTGAATACTGTGAGACATCAACTTCTCCGATAAAGGGAACAGATAGACCGCCCCCATCTTCTCTTGTCTCCTCTCCTGATAACTGTCTATCGATTGATTCAACGATATCGCGCCCGATGCCGTTCTCGTCGTCAAAACCTAAGAAGAACTCATCGCCCACAAAAGTTAGTGGGACTGAGCCAAAGTACTTTTCCGCATCCACTTCGCGTAATCTCTCACGCATCGGGTCTAAGTTAGCTTCTTCGCTTACTGAATAACGATTAACCTCGAGGTCTGGGTAAAGTTCTTCTAACTCATCGAAGAATGCCTGCTCTCTTATGCAGTGCGGACAGGTTTCACTGTAAAAGAAATCTATCACAGGCAACTCTTTCGCGAACACATAGTTACTCGCGACAACCGGCACAAGTATAAGGCTAGTGAATAGTGTGAGTAAAATACTTTTACGCATATTTCTAGAGAGCAGTACGATATCTATTCGACAATAATTGACCCTATCATATCGCTTGCATGAGCACTGCAATGATAGGGATATATGCCAGCCTTATCAAAAACTAAAGGAAACTCTTCGCCTTTCGCCAAAGCATTTGAATTCTGTGCTGGATAATATGTGTGGCTTGGATGAGCATCAGTATTTACATAATGAGTAACTTCCTCGTCATTTAACCATGTTATACGAGTGCCGGCACTGACTTTCACCCGTGCCGGCTTAAAGGCAATGTCAGAAAGTTTTATTTCAACTGCTGATCTATTCCTCAAATCGAGATAGTCTTCGTCAAGAGATCGATTAATAGCAAATTGAAAGCTACCATCGTGGCAGCTTGCATCCGGCCAGCAAGCGTTGTAGTTGACAGTATAAACACCATCGGGCGAGTCGTGGGACATTGATCTGCGAAGAGCGAGTTTGTTCCTATCAACTGACGTATCGCCGCTCCCATATTCTATATCGTTCGTATCGACTATTGAGATAGAGGAGTTGGAGGCCAAGTCAAAATTAAAATCAATTACGATATTGATTGGTGGCGCAGCTAAGATTGATTCGTGAGCTGGAGTATTAGATTCATAGTGAGCGCTCTTTTTAGGTCTTGCAAATGTAGTTTCTGTATCAGACGATTGTTTAGGGTCAAGCGCGGTTTTGTCTTCTTGCGGTGGTGCATTTATCACAAAAATGCCGGCCACAACAACGAGACCGATTATTAAAAGATACCCATATTTTTTCATGAACAAATTATAACAAGGGAATGAAAAACCAACTAACTTGCGGAGGGGGAGAGCGCTTCGCTATTCGAACACGCTCATTTCGTTCGCTTCTAAAACCCCTCGGTTTTAGTGTTTCCGCTTTGGGAAACTCCCGTTTCCCATCGCCCTTCCCGTTCGAATCTCTCCAATATCATGCTGCAATGACTCCTAAAACAGGAGTCATTGCAGCATATGCGGAGGGGGAGAGATTCGAACTCTCGAAGAGCTTGCACCCTTAACAGTTTTCAAGACTGTCCCTTTCAACCACTCAGGCACCCCTCCACAGCGGTCCGCGTAACGGACTTGGCTAATTCACAGATTAACGTCATTGTTTCACATTTTCAATGAAAGCTCTAATATATGAAATATGAAAACCAGAGTCATTGTGCTCGCCGCTGGTAAGAGTACGCGGATGAATTCGGACAAGCCCAAGGTGCTTGAAGATCTTAATGGTAAACCGCTTATCGCCCACTTACTTGAGTCTGTTGTGAAATCTGGAATTGATAGACACCCGGTCGTTGTAGTTGGATATCACGGCGATGAGGTAAAGACAACGCTAGGGGATAATTGCGAATACGTTACTCAAGCGGACCCAAGAGGTACAGCTCACGCTGTACAAGCCGCAGAGGAACTCCTGTCCGGAAGGACAGACAGCATAGTCGTGCTCTATGGGGATCAGCCATACATCAAACCAGAGACGCTCCGAGCTCTTACAGAGACTCATGCTGCATCAAGCGGCCCCATAACAATGGCGACTACGACTGTGGACAACTTTGATGGAGAGAATAGCCCATTCCGCCTCTTCGGCCGTATTGTTAGAAACGCGGAGGGAAAGATTACCGCGATTGTTGAGAAAAAGGATGCGACACGGGATGAACTCAAAATCCACGAGGTAAATCCAGGTTACTATTGTTTCGATACCGCTTGGCTGTGGCCTAATTTGAAGAAAGTAGAAAACAATAATGCTGCCGATGAATACTACCTGACGGATTTGGTGCGCATTGCGATTGGAAGTGGAGAAAATATTAAGTCGATGAGCATTGATCCCAGAGAGACGATCGGGGTAAATACGCCGGAGGACTTATCTCGCATAAGAGAGATGGCTTGATGAGCCAGGGAAATTGGCGTACCCTCGAATGATGAAGGGGGCCCGTGGTATAGCGGTAACATACCTCCATGGCATGGAGGGGTCAGGGGTTCGATTCCCCTCGGGTCCACAGCTTAGTGTTATATGAAAAACTTCATAAAAATCTCTATCGTTATTTACCTCGTAGTAGGAGTAGCACTTCTAGTTCTTCCACCAGACAATTTACCATCTTTTTATAGACCTGGGCTTATGGCATCTCTCGCCTTTGTTTCTGCGCTTCTAATCGTACTTCCACGTTTAATTTTTAGGAGCGGGGGGGATGAGAAAAAATCGCATAAGCTACTTCGCTTCCAGGCCCTCGTTGCGCTGGTGCTTTTATTAAATGGCCTTGGCGGGCTTGGGTTGTATAAACTTTACGTTGTCGGTTTCGAATACGACAAACTTATGCACTTCGTGGTGCCGATGTTACTAACTTTCCTCGGGTTCGACTTTATATCAACGTGGTTTGGGAAAAATCGGAAAGCTTCCGCTTTAATTGCCGGTTCAGTTGTTATCTTTGGAGGGCTTCTCTGGGAGTCTCTTGAGGCTACCTCTGATATATTCTTGGGCACGTCACTTCTCGGCGGCGGAGATAGCCTGGCTGCGGTTGATACGATTGCCGATATCTCTATGAATTTTCTAGGGGTGACTCTCGCGCTCGCAATTATGAAATTCAAGACGGGTCGTCGAACTTCGGTTTGAGTTGATATTAGTTTTCGGTTACTTTAATGTGACGCGAGTGCCAGTTTTTGAAACAATCTGGGCCCGACTTTTTTCTTCAAAAAATAAGAGGACCCTTCGCTCGAACGAAATGCTTATACGATGTATAATCATTCCGCTTCTCGCTCGCCTGCCTGCTGGTAGGCAGGGGCCCGTAGTTAAATGGCAGAACAACGGTTTTGCATACCGTAAATAGGAGTTCGATTCTCCTCGGGTCCACAAATAAACACACCTATTATTTATTGACTGAGGATCTCCGTGAGGTTTTCGATTTTTGGATACTCGAATCTTGGTTTCGCTTCGATATGTCGTCCACGGGGGCGTATGATACGAAATAATTTTACCTCGTCGGCGGTAAAATGCTCTCGCACGTTGTCGAGTTCCTCCGGCTTATCATCAACGAAAGCGATTGGAGCTCCATAATCCGCCATAAGTTCTTCAAGAACAGTAAACTTCTCTCCCTTTCTTGGAATCACGTAGAGATAATCGTATAAAACACCGGTAGAAAGCACTTTCTCTTTCTGGTGTTCACTGTCACCGAAAGTCACTATCGCAACGGGTATTTTTAACAATTTAACCTGCGCCAAGAAGTCTTTAACGTCTGGATAGAGTAAAAGAGATAATGAGACCCATTCGTCGAATTTTTTCTTCAATTCTTCCGTATTTTCACCGATCTCCCCTTTGTTTTTTAGAACGTCTATGAAGTTATCAAACGAGAATCCGCCGCGGGCATGGGTTTCTTCATACGCGCCGCGGACAACGCTCTCTGAGAACCCTTGTTTAATGAAAATATCGAAAAGGCCAGTGTAGTCATCATTATGATGCGCGAGGCAGTCGTCAAAATCGAGAGCGACGCATTTAAATTTCATAATTTATAAAAGTGACACGATTATTTTGGCGACTTTTTCAGAGTCGTGCCTTATGAAATTTCTCTTTAACAAATCCCCTTTTGTTTGCTTGGCTATTTTTTTGCTTACTAAGTCTCCTCCGATAAACTTGCTTTTCGGAAGGTCTTTGCCGACTTTCACGGGACGCTCACCCTTCTTTGCATACCGTGTTATAAGCTTTGTGCTCGGTTTCTTATTGTTGTAAATAACAAAATCGACCCTCCCTTTCATATAAAATTCGATTCTTCTTGTAAAATCAGCGACGCTGTATCCATCAGTGTGTACCGCTTTTGTCATTAGGTTACACATAAATATTGTCTTCGCTTTGCTTTTTGTTATCGCCTCCGGAATTCCTCTCACGAGCAGATTTGGGATTATGCTTTGATAAAAATCTCCTGGCGAGATTACAACAACGTCTGCGTCCAGTATAGCTTTCACTGCCTTCGGATTTGCCTTTATGCCTGGCTCAATCACTATTTTCTTGAGGTTTTTTAGGTCCTGGTACTCGATTGTATGTTCGCCGCGCACAACCTTGCCATCTTCTAGATATGCAACCAACTGAACATCTTCTAGGGTGGCCGGAATAACACGACCATCAATTCGCAGAATTTCAGAGGCGACTTCTATGGCTTTATCAAAACTCCCAGTAGATTTTTCGAGAGCCGACAGGAACAAATTCCCAAAATTATGCCCCTTTAGGTTTCCGCTTGCGAAGCGGTAGTTCATAAGTTCACGCATAACTTCGTCCGAACGCGAGAGCGCGACTAGGCACTGTCTGATGTCTCCGGGTGGGAGCACGCCGAGTTCGTCCCGCAGTACTCCAGTTGAGCCACCAGTATCTACCATTGATACAATTACTGAGATATCAAGCGGGTGTCTCTTAAGCCCCGTAAGCATAGTAAAATTCCCAGTTCCGCCTCCGAGAACAACTACCTTTTTGTTTTTACTCTGCTTTGTCATTTGATTCATACATTCTCTCCCAAAATCCGCAGGGACACAACAAGCTTGCCCTACACCGGTTTTTCCTTAAGATTAGAGTGTCTGAGGAGAGGTGTCAGAGTGGTTTAATGGCCAGGTCTCGAAAACCTTGGGGGGAGAAATCCCCACGTGGGTTCGAATCCCACCCTCTCCGCATATACTGCGATGGCTCCCAGATCAGTTAAACTCTTCGTAATCTCTTTCTGAAAATCTCAAATATCCGTATCGCTTTATATCGAGGTGTGAGCGGTAAATCATGGGCCGGTAAATATTCTACTTCCTCCCCGCCGAAACCTCGTTTGAATACCGAGAGTGAAGCAAAGCGATGTCTCGTTTCGTCTTTGGGTGCGACTCCCCATAAGTTAAATCTCTCACAATCCCTTCGCTTCGCCTCAAGAATAGCCTCCCACAAGCAAGCGTAGCTCCCAGGAATTCTGTTGTTGGCTGGCGTCGAGACTCCATAGTGATATACGGCCTCACCGTTGTAGAAAATAACAAAAGCACTAGCTAAAAGTTCGTCGTCTTTATACGCGTGAAAAAGAAGTGCTTTGTCATCCGCAACGAACGACCTAAATTGTTCGTACAAAAACTTATACGGAAATGGGGTGAATCCCTGCTTTTTCGCTAACTTAACTTGATTATTGTAGAACGTTTTTATGTCCTCGGAGTCTTTTGATTTCCTCACTTCTACGTCCATTCTTTTAGCGCGGCGTATTTCGTAGCGAGTACTTTTTCTCATTTTACTTAAGATTTCGTCCTCGCTCATCGTAATATCGAGTTGGAGCGTTAAATCTGCGGTAAGGTGCATCGGGGACACTGCTAGCCCTATCTCTTTAGCGAGCGCTCTGGATTCGGACGTATTTCTTTCTTGCGGCCGCAACCTGATAAAATCGCATTGTTCTTCCATCGCAACTTTTTCGATCTCTTCAATGAATCTTTTTGTTTCCTGCCCCTCAAATGGAATTGGCCCGCCTGCAATGGCGAAATATGTACCTCGACGCGCAGTTTCTTTCACCGCGAGCGCAATACTGTGAAGCTCCCCTTCTCTATATAAACCGAAGCGAAAGATTTTTTTCCCAAGATTCCTATGGAACTCGCCCCAATTCCAGGATTGCAAAAAGTTTACCGCGGGTTCTCTTTTTACAAATTCTTCCCACTCTTTCCTATCACTAACTAAACGAACTTTCCAATCCTCCATCTCACTTATCCAAATACTGATTGACGACTTTGGAGATTCTCATCGCATCTCTCTCTCGCACTTCTTTGTGTGTCGGGAGGTTCACAATGTGTATAGCAAGTTCCTCCGCATTTGGTGTTGTTCCGTTTTTATAAACGCTCGACACCGACAACGTCCCGCAATCTACCGCGGCGCGATACCATCTATCCCAGATATGAATACCTTTTTTATCCATGAGCCGCAGTAATTCTGCGGGCTTATCTACTCTCAATGCGAAGCGTAGATTTGAGCCGTGCTCTATGTCGCTCTGAGATGTAATTATGGAACTTTTGTCTTGTATTTCTTGGTAGTAAATTTCTGCAATCTTTTTTCGGTGCCGGAGAGTATTCTTTAATTTCCCGAGTTCGCTTAGCGCAAGGCTGGCGTGCTCCTCTGGCATCAACGTCACATTCTTCGTCGGACTTCCTGTGGCCGATGTAACAAGTCCGAGTTTTCTTGAAATTCTTAATATTAAAGGTCCGAGAAGAATTTTATATGTCTTTCGAACTTTCCACGCAGTGAGTGGATAGAGCATATCTTTGACGATTATCGCTTTTCTCACGGTGTCAGTAACTTTGATCTCACGCGCACCCTCTCGTCTTAAAATAACTGCGCCCCCCGAGACGGCATCCACCACCTTGCCTCTCCCGAAAGAGAGTACGACAGCATCGCCGTAGGTCCCGAGTGAGGTGCCTTTCTCGTCGGTCGCGCCCAGGCTCTGTGCCAAATCTTCGATAAGCAGAAGTTTATTTTCTTCACACCATTCCTTTATTTGGCTAATTCCAATCGGGGAGCCGAGAGTATACTGCACCAAAACCGCCTTGGCTTTTGTCGTATTCTTGTGAGCGTTTTTTAAAGAGTCGAGCGTCACATTCAAATTATTCTTTCCAACGTCAACAAATACCGGGGTAGCTCCAGTACGAAGTACTGCTTGCTCAATCGCATAACAAGTGAATCCCTGTATTAATACTTCGTCGCCGCTCTCTATACCATACGACTTCAATGCGAACTCAATCGCATCGCGTCCCTTATAAAAAAGATGCGTCTTGCCTCCAAACATTTTTTCGAGCTCGGCTGTGAGTCTCTGCGGAGCCTCTCGGTCGCTATGAATTAACTCACTTAGCGCGTGCGTCACAAAAGAGAAGTCGTAGCTTGATCCGAGACTATTGAAGATAGGTTTCATAAATCGATTTCGGCACAAATCCCTCGACTAAGACTATTGTATCGCCGCTAAGCTCCTTTAGTTTTTTCTCGACCGCGCTGTGCCCAAAGAATAAGTCCTCGTGGAATGTTTCGAGAAACTCGTCTTGGCCCTCGCTGCCCACATAAGCAACTTCGTCAGCAACAGCATGAGCGGCGGCCGACAAATCTGAATGGATTTTCGCTGACTCTCCGCCCAAGTCGACTATTCCGCCGAATACAAGGAGCGCTTTTTTCGCGCCTCTTTTTTCTTTCAAGAATTTTAGAATCTCAAGCGCTGCTTTGAACCCTGCTGGGTTTGCCGTCTTTCCATCATCTATTACGAACGCCCCATTTGTTAGTCGCCGCGTCAGGATGAAATTGTCTCCCGGGTCGAATGACTCGAGCGCATCGATTATTTCTTCGTTCGTAAATCCGAATTCGTTCTGTCCTATAACGAGCGCCGCCCTGACTGCACCTATATAGTGCGTACCCACAAGTCGAGTCTGTACCAGCCTCCCCTCCCACTTGAATTTCAATTGCCCCTCGTTGTTTAAACCGACGTTGCTAATTTTTATTGTACTGTCCTTACCGCTGTAAGCGATTGGATTTTCTACACCGCCTACTTCGCAGATTTCCTTCGTGCCAGGGTCATCTCCGTTATAAAACACGCGGGATTTATCAGCGAGAGCTTTTATAAGTTCGCTTTTTGCCGCGATTATATTTTCCAAACTGCCAAAAATTCCCATATGCTGGGGCGTAAGCCCAGTAATCACGGCGCTGGAGGGCTTTATAAACTTGGCTAGAGCCCTGATTTCCCCCTTCCTGTAGGCTCCGTATTCGAGGACAATTACCTGTTGCCCCCTGTAGTTCCCGACTATCGATTTAGCTACCGAGTATCTCTTATTGTACGACTTAGGTGTTGTGAAAACTTTGAGTTTCGTTCGAAGTACATGAGAGATAATCAGCTTTGTGGAAGTTTTTCCATAGCTTCCAGTAATACCTACTACCGTCGGCGAGTGTTTTTTAATCATTTTTCTCGCCTTCATCAGCACAGCAAGCGTTATTATCTCAGAGACAATTTGTGACGGAAGTATAGAAACAGAGACAATTATCGGCAGAATTAAATGGAAAACAACGAGTGATGCCAAAAGCTTCGGCGCGCTTGATGAAAATGGGACCACGAATCCTGCTATGAGGATAACAAAACCAATAAAACCCACGAAGACTATCCTTCTAGTAACGGCAGGGCGTTTTAGGCCCGCGCGCGAGAAATTCCTCCTGTTCGGCAAAACACGTATTAAGTCCTGTCGCCCTTCGCGTGACATAAGAAACAGCCACAGGCGATCCCACCTATATTCTTTCTGCTGGAGAGTGGCGAGCCACCTGCTCCATCTAATCAGGATCATCGGTGCAAGAACAAACAAAAGTATCTTCGCAATGAGTATCATCTTAGGAACTGAGTCACAAGAACGGCGACTTCTTTGGCGTGTGTAAACTGTGGCGAGTGTCTAGCGCCACTTACAATTTTTAGTTCTGCATTCTTAATATTCTCCGCGACAAATCGCCCGTGTTTCGGCGGAGTCACTTTATCGCTCCTGCCCCAGATAACGAGAGTCGGGCAAATTATTTTAGGTAGGTCTTTCCGTATCTCATCTTTCAAAACATTACCCATAGTTTCTCTAAGCGGTCCAGTAGCCGCAAGGTAATCCTCCGCCCCTATAAGTGTGTAGTAGGCTTTTCTTATGCGTTCGCTTTTTGCAATCGGCTTACCGAGTTTTGATAAAACGTAGAAGAATATTCGTTTTAGTCTCTTATGCAAAACTTTATCGCGCATTCCGGAATTCGCGATTAGTACGAGTTTTTTTATTTTATCAGGGTATTGAGACGCAAAACGAATCGCTATCTGCCCTCCAAACGAGTGCCCGAGAAGTATAGCTTTTTCTTCCGCTTCTATTTCTCCTTTCAACCAATTGACAAAATCTTGAAGTGTCCACGCCTTAGTCAACTGGACTTCGAACCCAGGCATCGAAAGAAACTTAACTTTGAATCCGGCGCCCTCCAAAAAACCCAAAAATGACCGCCATTTCTCTCCGTCGGTATTCGGGGCCCAGCCGTGAAGGATGTAAATAGTGGGCATTTTAGCCGTTACCCCCATTTTCCCCTGATTCTATAACGTCTATGGCTTTTTTATCTGGCATTTGATTTACCCACATCTCGAGAAACTTCCCGAGTTCTTTCTTGGCAATCTGGTCTTTTATCTTTGAAATTTTCTCAAGAATCTTCGGTCCAATAAGTTCAACGTCCCACTTATCAAACGTCTTCATGTGAAATCTAAAGTGGGCAAGTTCCATATAATCTGCGATTTTTGCTATGAGCGCCTCATCTGACTCCGCCTCCATTATTTCGGAACTTAACTCGAGAAAGTGCCGTTTTTCTTTCCCGAAGAATTTCGATAGAAATTGATGATTCTCTGATTCAAATGCCTTTGCCAGTACCTTGGCTTTTGGGTTTACGCGAGCATACGGCATAGCGATATCCCCTCCGAAAAGCTCTCCGAGGTCATGGATTAGAGAAAATTCCAATACTTTTTCCACATCAATTTTCGCCCCAGCATCCTTTACGTGAAGAGCAATTTGCCACGCGATAAATGTAACTAGATAATGGTGCTCGGCGAGATTGCTTTGATCGCCTTGGTGTATACCGACGAGGGCGTAACCGTACTGTGGTTGGTCTCTAGTGATTTCCAACAGCTTAAACAGATCGGTGAGATTTTTCATTGCCTACTTATACCACGAAGTTTATTAATTTGTCTTTTACGAAAATTACCCGCTTGGGTTTGCCTGTAACGTATCGTTTAACAGACTCTTCAGAAAGAGCGAGCTCCTCTGCGCGCTTCTCGTTTATTCCTCTCGTGGTCTCAATCGTCGCGCGCAACTTCCCATTTACCTGGACGATTAAGCTTATCGTATCTTCAACAAGTTTCTTCTCATCGTATTTTGGCCATGCTTCCACGTGAATAGAATACTTATTGCCGAGTTTTTCCCATAGTTCTTCTGTTATAAAGGGTGCTAGTGGCGCGAGCATCAGAAGGAAAGTCTCAAGGTCTTTGCGATTTACCTCTCCCCCATCCTCAAATTTGTTAAGGATAGTCATTAGTTCTGCAATCGCAGAATTGTATCTAAGCTCAGATATACTGTCTGTGATTCTTTTAATCGATTTGTGCATCCACGAGGATACTTCTTTGACGTCTTCAGGTTCGTCCACATTTTCTCCGAGTTTCCATACACGATCCAGAAATCTCACAGCGCCAATAAGTCCGCCGTCCTGCCAATCACCCCCTTCATACAATGGGGAAATGAATTGAAGATATATCCTGATTGCGTCTGCGCCAAATTTGCCGATGTAGTCGTCTGGATCGATTATGTTTCCTTTCGACTTTGACATCTTGGAGCCCCTAAATGTGATAAGCCCGTTTGGTCTTAATCGGGTAAATGGTTCTTCAAAATCAACAAGGCCCATATTCTTGAGTGCCATCGTTATAAACCTCGCGTAGAGCAAATGTAGGACGGCGTGTTCAACTCCACCGATATACATATCAACCGGGAGCCATTTCTTCACGCGCTTTTTACTAAACGCCTCTTTGCCATTTTTTGTGTCTGGATAACGGAAAAAATACCACGCCGAGTCTAGAAATGTGTCTGAAACATCTGTTTCACGACGCGCTGGACCCTTGCACTCTGGACAAGTTGTCTCGTAAAACTCTGGATGTGACGCAAGCGGGGCTTCCGAACTTCCTTTTGGACGAAAATCGTCTATCCTTGGCAAAAGTACCGGTAGGTCTTTCTCCGGGACTGGTTGCCAGCCAGCATTCTCCCTGCCCGCCGAAGCCTTGGCGCAGGAGGAACAGTAAATCATCGGAATCGGCGGACCCCAATACCTTTGACGAGAAATTAGCCAGTCGCGTAAGTGATAATCGGTTCGTTTTTCCCCTCCGATTTGTTTTATAATTGCCCCTTTCGCTTCTTCAGAATCCATGCCATCGAATTTCTCTGAGTTAACCATCAGGCCCTTCCCTGTGTACACATTTTTTCCATCCACCAGTGCGTTCCAGGCGAAGCGGTGGCATTCCGGTAGACGGAAGCTTTCCATCTCTTTCTTGGTGAGCCAGAGCACATCGTGATTGCCTTTTTCTTCGGATGGTATTTCCTCTTTGTCCCCGTTCTCTAATTCAAAATAGAAAGAACGGAAGTGCGCGAATCTGTTTACCCCCTTAGGGTTATGAAAAAACTTAGAGTGGGCAGGCGGTAGTTCTTTTACAAGCTTCGGGTTAAGATAGCCCGTTTCTTCTCGAATTTCCTCGATTGCTGCTTTTTCTGGAGTTTGTTCTTTCTCAACCCCTCCGGTAACGATCGTCTCCCAGTCTACCTTTTTCCATCTGAGCCCAATGTATTTATCGTCTTTCCAATGTTTAACTATAGCCATAATCGCATCGCGCTCTATAAATGGTTCTCCTTCTCTAACAGCTGACTGCCCCTTTGAGTCTATGAAAACCGGCTCTATCACGGTTCTAATTTCTAGGTCGTTCTTTACCGCGAACTCGTGGTCACGCTCATCGTGCGCTGGAACAGCCATAATCGCACCAGTTCCATATGAAGAAAGGACATAATCTGCAATCCACACAGGAATCTCTTTTCTTGTCGCGGGATTGACTGCTGTAATCCCCGCATCTACTCCTGTTTTTGATTTCTGTTCCGCGATTCGCTCATTTTCCGTTTTAGAGAGTGATTTCCTGATGTATTGTTTAACTTTTTCAGATGCAGACCACCCGATATCAATCCATTTTTGTGCGAGTTCAGGCGAGATAACAACAAACGTCGCACCGAAAATTGTGTCGGGTCGAGTTGTAAATACACTAACTGAATGTTTGTCATCTGATTGGCCGCTAATCCCACGTAGCGAAAATGCAAGAAGCGATCCCTCTGATTTTCCAATCCAGTTTCTCTGCAGAATTTTTATGTGTTCCGTCCAATCAAGATCATCCAGATTAGAGAGAAGCTTTTCTGCATAATCAGTTATCTTGAAAAACCACTGTTCTAATTCTTTCTTGGTTACATCAGAACCGCATCTTTCGCACTTTCCATTAATCACCTGTTCATCTGCGAGCACTGTTTTGCATGATGGGCACCAGTTGAGATTTGCTTTCTTCCTTTCTACAAGCCCCTGTTCCCACATCTTGATAAACACCCACTGTGTCCACTTGTAGTAATTTGGGTCATACGTTTCCAGTTTCTCGTCCCAGGAGAAACCGTTGCCGATATAGCCCAATTGCCTATAGAAATTCTTTTCTGACGTTTCTGCGTGATCCATCGGGTGTTTGCCCGTTTTTATCGCGAAGTTCTCTGAGTGAATTCCAAATCCATCAAGCCCTATCGGCTCGAAAACATCGTAGCCCTGCATCCGTTTGAAGCGACCGAAAACATCAACGCCGCTAAAAGTCCTAACACTTCCGATGTGCAATCCCTCCGCAGATGGGTATGGAAACATCATAAGGTTATAGAACGGCTTTTTCGCTTTATCCAAATCCGGCTCGTAAATACGAGTTTCTTCCCATTTTTCGCGCCACTTTTTCTCTATTTTTGCGAACGGATACATAAGCTAAATACTACATACTAGATACCAGATACTCAAACGCTAAGAATCTTTCTCGCGTTTGTTGTGGTTCGCTCGGCTACTTCTTCGACGTCGGTACTTAGGATCTCTGCGATTTTCTCCGCGACATAATTAACGTAGAGCGGCTCGTTTCTCTTTCCACGAAACGGCGCAGGAGCTACATAAGGAGCGTCTGTCTCGAGCACTATTCTCTCGAGGCCGATTTCTTTTATCGCCTCATCGTAATCCCTAGCAAATGTCACAACGCCCCCGAACGAGAAATAGAAGCCTAATTTTTTAAGTCCCTTTGCGTCCTCTGGCGTCCCAGTGAAAAAGTGGGTGATACCTGCCTTGTTCTCTATCAGCTTGTTTCTGTTCTCCTCAAGAATCTTTATTAAATCTGGAAATGCGTTCCTGCAGTGAATCATCAGGGGCTTGTTTACCGTGTGTGCAACTTCTACTTGCTCCAAGAACACTTCCGCCTGCTTCTCCTTCGTGTTCTCATCAAGTCTATAGTAATCAAGGCCACACTCACCTATCGCTACAACCTTTTCGTGCTGGGCCATTTTTACGTAAAAATCCGCGTCGAACTCTTCTCCCCTTGATGTAAAGGATTTTGCTGCTTCGCCCCCGCCGAGTTCTTTCTCGTCGTGGTAAGACTCTGCGGTGTGAATTGGATGAAGCCCAATTGTTGCATAGACGCCTTCCTTATATTCCTCGGCGACTTTTATCGCACCGAGCGACGTATCACGCTGTGTGCCAACATTTACAAGCCAGATATCTTTCTCGAGCGCACGATTGATAACATCGCGCATATCATCTTTATACGCAGCAAAGTGAGTGTGAGTATGAACGTCTATTATCTTCGGCATTATTCGAGGCGCGGGAAAAGTGCTTCGATTTTCTTAACGCTTATTCTGTCTTTGTCCTTCCAGTTTATTGCACTTGTTATTTTATCAGCTGCGTTAGGCACGACCGGAGCAACAAGCGAAGCAATGTTATCGAGGAGCACCACAAGGTCAAAGATGACCTTTTTGTCCTTGCTCTCCCAAGGTTTTTTCTTATCTATATACCCATCGCCGAAGTGAATTAAATTCCACGCCGCCGCAACAGCTTCGTGGATTCTGAATTGCGAGACGGCATTTTCTATATTTTTTCTCGCATTTTCTATTTCGGACTCAATCTGGCCATCCACCTTTGAACTTGTTAGCTCACCTGCTTCCGCGGCGAGCGTTGACACACGTGAAGCAAAATTACCAAGACCATTCGCTAAATCTGCTTGATAGGCTTCTGCGAGTCTCTCTTCGCTAAAATCGCTGTCCTCAAATGGATTGATATGGCGGGTAAGAAAGTAGCGAACTGCATCCGTGCCGTATTTTTCTATGAGCGTGACTGGATCTATTACATTACCCAAGCTCTTGCTCATCTTCTGGTTGTCGATGGTAACGTATCCGTGGACAAAAACAGTGTCGGGCAAGCGTACGCCAGCAGAAAGAAGCATCGCAGGCCAGTAAATTGCATGAAATCTACTGATACCTTTGCCGATAACGTGCACTATTTCCTCAGCATTCTCCCAGTAGTTCTCGAATTTCTCACTCTTGTTCGCATAGTCTAGCGAGTTAATGTAGTTCGACAATGCGTCAAACCAGACATACTGTATCTGTGAGTCGTCTTCTGGGACTGGAATCCCCCACCCGCGCGCACGCTCCACAGAACGTGAGACACTAAAATCTTCTAGGCCGCTCTCGATGAAACTAAGCATTTCATTTTTTCGCGACTCCGGCACAATCTTTAGCTTGTCAGACTTTATTAATTCCTTAAGCTTTTTCTCATAGGACGAAAGTTTAAAAAAGTAATTTTCTTCTGAGACTTTGACTAAATCTCTGTCTGGATGTTCATTGCAACGTCCGTTGACCAATTCTTTTTCTGTTTTAAATTCCTCACAGCCGACACAATAGAGACCGGCGTATTCTTTTTTATAAATATCTTTACCGGCTGCCTTCCAAAGTTTTTGCGCTCCCTCGATATGTTTTGGGTCAATTGAAGTCTCGATAAAATAATCGTTCGAAATATTTAATTTTTCGGCGAGCTCTTTAAAGCGCTTAGCTTGGTCGTGTACGAACTTTTCGACTGGAAGACCAGCATCTTCCGCCGCTTGAACGTTTTTTAGTGCGTTGTCGTCTGTCCCAGTAACAAAAAACACATCTTTTCCATGAGACCTCTTGTACCGCGCAATAAAATCTGCCTGCGCTAATTCCAAAGCAAAACCAATGTGCGGTTTGGCATTAACGTATGGTATCGCAGTTGAAATAAAAAACTTCTCGGACATAGCCCTACTCTAACGGAAAGAGAGGACTTTTTCTACACCCACGAACGAGAAGAGGCTACATGCCCCTGTGTGTTTATTTTCTTCGAGCGATGTGGGTGCAAGCCCCGTAGAGGGGGCGTTACACTCGGAGTTATTTCTTGCTACGCGTCGATTTAACTTCAACCCAGTCATTCAGAATCTCTTGTAAGAAAACAGCGGTTGGTATCGCTACAAGCATGCCTATAACCCCCGCAATCTGCGCACCTCCGAGAAGGGAAACTAGAATTATCACCGGATTAATTCCTACGGCTTTTCTCATGACGAGCGGTACGAGTAGCTGATTCTCGATTTGTTGTATCGCGAGAAACAGAAATAATACATACATTCCAAGTCTGAGCGATTCTCCCGCCGCAACTGCTACACCAAGCGCGCCCGCAAATATCGGCCCCACGACGGGAACAAGCTCAAACACCGCTGCGATAACCGCGAGAACCAAATTCTGATCGACACCAATTATCCAAAGACCAAGGAAGACCGATGTGCCGATTACAAGGCTAAGCACTAGCTGTGCCTGAAACCACCTTCCGATCTTCTTTCTCGTTTTCCTGTAAAGTTGAACGGCCCTCCCCTCTGCACCTTCCGGTAGAATTGCCTTCAAGAATTTTTCTACTCCGTCTCTGCTTATTGTTAGATAAAACGAAAGAACCAAAACGGCGATGGCGTAAGCAACGCTTCCCAGCAACCTACCTAAAACTTGTAGGAAAGACACGCCTCCCGATAAGAGCAAATTCGTGATTGAACTTAAATCTGTATCAATAAGGTGCGACAGCGCTATCGGTGCCCTTATCCCAAGGAATTGGCTTGCGAGGCCACTTAGGTTTTTAAAAAGACTGTTTAGCTCGAGTAGCGTAATAGGCAAAATTGTGTAAACGATAAAGGCTAGTATCGTGAGCGCTACAAGGAAGATGATGATCGTCCCAAGAATTCTCGGAATTTTCATCTTTTCCAGACGATCTACTCCGGGTTCAAATGCAGTTGAGATAACAAGCGCTAAGAGAAGTATTGAGATTGTCTCTCTCATCAAATACGCAGCGAATACTGCGCCTCCGACTATAAGAACACGAAACAGGCTACTCCAGGAGATGTCGAGCTTCATACGTTCCATCACTTATATTTTACGCTATTTTTAGTGCTTGCTTCAAATCCTTTTCCTCCCCAACCGGCCCAATCACAGCCAAGTTCAATTTATCGTCTGTGAAGATATCATTGGCGACTTCTTGCACCTCTTCTGCGCTAACTTTTTGGATGTTTCTCACTTCCTCCTCGGGTGTCAGCACTTCGCGAGCGAGCAACTCCTGAAAGCCGTAGAATGACGCTAGGGAATCAGAAGTTTCGAGACTAAGCATAAGACTACCGACCATGTGGTCTTTCGCTTTTTTAAGCTCTGCCTCGTTTACTTTCTCAACCTTAAGGCGCTTAAATTCGCCGAGGATTGCTTTAACTGCATCGAGAAGTTTGTCATTGCCGAGTCCGGCTCTCGCAGCTAAATAGCCATGGTCTGTCAGGAGATACGTTAAAGCGTGCACGTAGTACGCAGCACCCATCTCGCCCCTTATATTCTGGAATAGTCTGGAGCTCATCCCGCCTCCAAGCACATCGGCAAGCACCTCGAGGATATAGCGCCTTTCATCAAAGAGATTGTAGGCCCTGACGCCTAACATTATGTGCGACTGGTCAGATTTTTTGTTCTTCACGAGGAGCCCCGGTTCGCTCTGATTTTCTGTTAATATCGGCTTCGCTTTTTTCTCGGCTGTCGATATATTAGCAAACGCCTTCTTAATTTTTTCTACTACTTCTTTCTCGTCTATCGAGCCGGCGACGGCGACAGTTGTAGCCCGTGCCACATAGTGGTCTTTGCGGTATTCCACGAAATCTTCCCGCCCTATTTTTCTAATAACTTCCTTTGGTCCCAATATATTCCACCCAGCCGGCTGGTCCCCGTATAGAAGCTCTGGAAAAACTCTATATATGTTTGTCGTTGGTGTATCTTCCCCAAGATTTATTTCTTCAATTACAGGCCCCCTTTCTTTCTCAATCTCTTTTGGGTCAAAAATCTGATTAAGAAAAATGTCAGAGACCACATCGAGTGCTCTGTCAAAGTGACTCTTATCGACTTTAGCGAAGTAGCCGGTGCACTGATGGTCCGTAAACGCGTTATACTCCGCGCCGACGCTGTCAAGTTCTATCGAGATGTCTATAGCTTTGGGTCTATTCTTAGTACCCTTGAAGCACATGTGTTCAAGAAAATGTGAGATGCCGTTTTTATCCTTCGACTCATATTCAGATCCGGTTTCGACTAAGATTAAAACGGTCACTGCAGGGTTGTCTTTCTGCGGTGATGTAATTATACGCAAGCCGTTTTCGAGTACTGTTTTTGTGAATGTCATGCCAAAAGTATCTAAATCTTCGATTTAGCAATAGTTTTGAGCACCGAGCACTCAGCGTGTTGAGTGCTTCGGTAAATTCCTATCTCAAAATTGCAAATTTTGATAGTCATTAAGTTTCCCAGTAAGATACTCTTCTAGTTTACTAATTTCAACCCTATCCTGCTTCATGGTATCTCGATCCCTTACTGTGACTTTTTTATCCTCGAGCGTTTCGAAGTCTACAGTCACACAGAATGGTGTTCCAATCTCGTCCTGCCTTCGATATCTTTTCCCTATTGACTGGGTGTCATCATAATCTGCTACAAACTTCTCTCTCAAACCATTCCAGATATCCTTTGCTAGCTCTACTAACCTTTCATCATCTGACAATGGTAATACTGCCACCTTATATGGGGCTATATATTTAGGCAATTTTAGTACGACTCTTTTATCCACTCCCCCGTCCGCCGTCGGTGCGTCTTCCTCTGTATATGCGGACAATAAAACTGCGAGAATAGTTCTCTCGACTCCGAGTGACGGCTCGATTACATGCGGGACAAATTCCTTACCCGTCTCTGGGTCTTTATATTTTAGCCCGTGCGCTTTTAGATCATAGTCCCCTCTGTACGCAAGACCATAAAGTTCTTTTTGGCCAAACGGATAAACAAACTCTATATCAACAGTCTTCTCGCTGTAGTGAGCTCTATTCTCTTTCGCAACTTCTGTATCTTTGACTCGCTTCATATCAACGCCGAGTGCTTTTAGATATTCATGTATTTCTTTAAGCCAACCATCAAAATATTTTTCCCAGTCCTTCTTTGTCTTTGGAGGAGTTATAAAATATTCGATTTCCATTTGCTCAAACTCGCGCAAGCGAAATATAAAATTGCCGGGAGTTATTTCATTTCTAAATGCTTTACCAATTTGTGCTATTCCAAACGGCAGCTTTTTGCGGGCAACTCTTACAATTTCCGGAAAATCTACAAACATTGCCTGCGCAGTTTCGGGTCTTAAATAAACTGTATTCTCTGGGGATTCGACGGGACCTAGGTTCGTTTTGAACATCGTGTTGAACATCGTGGGTTTTGTCCAATCTTTCTTCCCACATTTCGGACACGCTATGTCACCTAATTTCTTCTTTTTATCCGCTTCCAGTTCGTCTCCCCTCTGCCGCTCGTGGCAACTCTTACATTCTACTAGTTCGTCATTGAAATTCTTAAGATGGCCAGAGGCCTCCCAAACTTTTGTACTCATTATTATGTTGGCATCAATACCAACTACATCCGGGCGATTTTCAACAAACATTTTCCACCACAAATCTTTTATGTTTTTCTTGAGCTCCGTACCGAGGGGTCCCAAATCCCACGAGTTGGCGAGCCCGCCGTAAATTTCGGACCCGGCAAAAATGAAGCCTCTGTTTTTTGCCAGTGCTATGATTTTGTCCATCGTTACGTCAACTGTTTTCGCCATGATTACTGAATAACTTTACCATCGTTCGCCCCAACTGTTGGATCAGCTGACAGTCGTGTTGTAACTGGGTCGTCTGTACCTATTATAGTCGTTTCTGTGAATTCATCCCGTCCTTGTATTCCTGTACTTTCTAGTATCACCATGTAATTTCCGACATCGGAGCCGCTCGGGCGAGCCTCAACTTGGAAAATTGCTTCCGGCTTCTCGTTTAATATCCCAGTTGTTGCGAGCAACCTCCCAACCTGCCAAACCACTTCACCCGTAGAAGAATCCACTTGGGGTGCGCTATCTGTGTTCCCAGCAGTCTTGCCTGTAAACTTCACGCCAGCGCCAAGTTTCGCTCGCACTTCAACTTTGTCTACGTCTGTCCCATAGTTGGTAACCCTCCAGTGGATCGTATAGTTGGTAGGAATCCCCACTCTTGGAGGAAGCGGTCCGCCGTTTATAATACCCGACTGCGCGTCACGGAAATACCCGCCGGCATCAATCTCTAAAAGTCCCGCGATTTTATTTTCAACTCTGCTAGTATTCACTGTCTTGCCAGTCGTCAGATTCGGAGCGGTCGGCGACTCAATTCTTGCGTCGACAACCACGCTGAAGTTTTTATCGTTCAATTGTTGTATGGGGTATTTACCCCGAATTTTTATTTTAACCGACACGCTACCATCACGACCCGCGTCTAGTTTCCTCAGCTCGCTGACATTGTTCTTATCCCATGTAATCGTACCGTTTGTGCTCGCAAATCTACCATTAGTGTCGAGTGCCCCGAAATCGAACATTTCTCCTAAAAGTTGCGCTTTTATCACAATATCTTCTAGCGGTACGTTGGTGTTATTTCTATATGTAAGGACGTATGTTAGCTCATCTCCTGGTTTTACCTCGCTTTCGTGCTCGCCAAGAACAACTTGGAAAGAAAGCGCAGAAGGCTTAGTGAGAATGGTCTTGGTCTCTGATAGGAATGTGTATTCTTCGCCAAACATTTTCATCACGAGCCGCGCTTTTACTTGAAACTCTGAACTATCAGGGAATTCGACCTTGCCTGTTAGAGAAATCTCCCCCTCTTCCTCTTCGAGATTTGTAAACTTGGCTCCGTCAATCGCCTTACCAATCTCTTCTGGCTTGCTCTTCACGACTTCAAAATTCGATGGGTGGTCAACGTGAACTTCGAACTCCGCAAGCTCTGGCAAATCATCGTCTCTTTCGTATTTGAGTTTGATATCAAACTCTTCGCCAGATGAAACTTGTTCTGGGACCTCAAGTGTGAGTTCGTAATCGGGTTTCCTAACGCGTACCTCTGCCTCTTGTTTCTTTTTGAATTCCGCCACGAGGGAGGCCGGTGAATAGAAAACCGTAGCCACCGCCTTATATTGAGGCTCCTCCCCGGGGAGCGCGACAACTTTAAAGCTTTCCCTTACAGTACTCCCGTTTTTTATCTCCCCGAGTTCTCTTGCCTCGATGTTGCTCATTCCACTGCTATCGAAAACTATTTGTTCCGAGGGGTCTAGGGTAATTTTCACGTCGCCCAGCGAATTTCCGGTCTCGTTTGTAAAAATTACATCAACATCAAAGGGTACGCCCACACTAACTTCGTCACTCGGAACGTTTATTTCAACTTTAACTCCCTTGTTTGAATAGCTTATGAGGTAGTAAAAAATTATTCCTCCAAGGGCGACAATAATCCCTGAAACTATTAGGATTTTTTTCATATTTTAACGATTTCATCGGGACGCAAGTTAAGTATGCTTGCACACCCTCTGCATAAGAACATTATATCGGTCAGCGAGAAATGCGCAATTTCGTTCTTCTTACACCTCTCGCATAACATTTCGTCTGCGCCAAACCCAAGAAAATTCAATATCTGTCTATATGTCTCTGGTCCCAGGTGACACTCGCTGATAGTTTTCGTTATCAAATCCCACAGTTCCGGGTCCGTCTCTCCCTGCGGAATCACTTCGTCAAGAAATTGTAGGAACGGCAGAAGCCGTTTTGCGTCGCATTTTGATTTTTCGGAAAGCGCGTCCATCGCCTGGACAGTTTTGTTCTCAACAATCCTCAAACGCACAGCATTTCCCGGCATGAGATGCCCCGAGACTTTAGAAGTTATCTTTCTACTGCTTTTTGTAAGCGCTGCGACTTTGCCTAGCTCTTTTGTGTAAATGGTAACTATTCTATCTAGCTCACCCCTTGAATCCCTAGAGAGAACGATGCCTTCGGTGTAGTACTCTATCATTTTATATATTTTAGCATGGGATTTTATGGATTTTCGGCACTTTTTACGCTACTTGACAAGTAATAACATACGTGTTGACAAGCTCTTATCTCCGTGCTACACTGCGAGGAGCAGTGGCTCCCGGAGACGGGAGTTTTTGACTGCTAGGGATGGTCTGACATCCCAAAATCATGAGTAGATATCTCATTTCAGCAGCACTTTTACTTAGTTTGGGGACACTAAATACAGCAGTGAACGGAGACGTTATAGGCGACCCTGGCTATCCTACCGGGGACCTTGCCTACTCGTACTCGCTCCTAAACACTAACCCGATCGAAGCTGAAAAATTCGTTGAGGTTACTGTGACGGCTTACTCAAGTCGTGAGGGCGAAACTGATAACACCCCGTATATAACTGCTGCCGGAACAACGGTTCGGACCGGAGTAGTGGCAGCTAATTGGCTGCCCCTCGGTACACAGGTTAGAATTCCGGAAATCTTCGGTGATCAAGTGTTCACCGTCGAGGATCGCATGCACGAGCGAAATAGTAACAAGCTCGACGTGTGGTTCCCAAATACAAGTGATGCGCTGCGGTTCGGAGTAAGAAATACCCGAGTCGAAATTCTATAACAGTAAGCGAAGAACAAACGAGCACACACGTGTGCTCGTTTGTTATGAGCGCCGCTGTTACAAGCAGCAGCGCCATAAGAAAAGTCCGCCGAAAGGCGGATTTTTCTTTGGACACTCCTATCTACCGCATTTTACATTGACGGTAGTGGTTAATTATTGTAAAATGTGGTTTTCGAGAATCAGTCCGCACATTTACGAGAAGGGAGTATGGGTCACATCCGCTTTCGGAGTTCGTAGACTAGGAGTGGAAATGCCTGGGAGTGGAAAAACCAGACGCCAGAGATGCCTTGAAGGGATTCTCGACCACGAGCGGCGCTCATGGCCGATCGAGAATCAACCCGACGTCATTCGCAACAGACGCGCATACATCGAGCCCGATGACGAATCCCCGATCAACACCGGGAGTGTCCTGGAGTTGGCCCACGCCGCCGCCGACGCGCCGGATGTGGACGAACTCGAGGAACAGGGTTGGGACGGTCATGTGTGGGCCGAACGACCAACGCATGACGGACTCGTGTACGCCACCGAGGACGAGCTCGTCGAGATCGAGGGGTTCACGCACACGTTCGCGCCCCGTGGCGAGCGCGACGAGGTGGACAAGCGCAAGCTCCCCTGCCCTGAGGACGACGGCATCCTCCAAGGACGCTCGCCCTTCGACACGATGGCTTTGAGGAACATGGGGATCCTCGAGACCTGACAAGCCCTGTCACCGACATGGGGAGACAGCCCTCCCCCGCTTCGGTGGGAGGGCTGTCTCTTTTTCTAGACTAATTTTGGTAGGACATCATGGTTGTTTGTTTTGGGCCTACCCAGATATAATCGAATGGTATCCCAATGGTTGTAAGAGCTGTAAAAACTAGAGTTTTTCGCGAAAATGAAGATCTTTTTGCATTCATCACAAAGCACGTGAGGCGATTGCCGGAAAAATCAGTTCTAGTTATAACTTCAAAGATTGTCGCCCTATCCGAAGGACGTACCCACAACGATTCGAGCACTAAAGCGAAAGAACGCCTTATTAAATCTGAGAGTGAGTGGGCGATGAAAACAAAATATACGTGGATAACGATTAAAGACGGAACAGTTATGGCATCTGCCGGCATAGATGCTTCAAACGCCAAAGGCAAACTAATTCTTCTTCCAAAAGATAGCTACAAATCTGCTCGCGACATTAGAAAGAGACTCCAAGCGCACTATCGCGTTAAAAAATTTGGGGTTCTTATAACGGACAGTCGTCTCTTTCCTCTGCGCGCAGGCATTGTCGGTGTCGCGCTCGGATATGCAGGCTTTAAGGGAATACGCGACTACCGCGGCACAAAAGATATTTTTGGAAGGACACTAACAATCTCTAGGACGGACGTCGCCGACAGTCTGGCAACGGCCGCGATTCTTGAGATGGGCGAAGGCAAAGAGCAACAACCTCTCGCAGTGATAACGGACGCGTCAATTGAATTTACTGACAGAAGCCCATCGCGCCGCGAGTTAGTTATGGATCCTAGCGAAGATATATACCGTCCTCTATTCGAGAGAATCGGCAAAATAAAACTCAAAAAAAGGTAGTCCCCTAAACCCCCCCTACCACAGCTTCTTCTTTCCCGCGAAGCAATCTTATACCCACATACGAGAGTGGCGTATAAGCGAATCCCATCGCAACTTTATACAACCACCATGTGATTGTCACGCTTATTAGCACCTTTGTCTCGTAAATTCCGAGGAATGCTATAACCATAAATATCGCGCTGTCTAAAAACTGCGACCATATGTTCGAAAGTAGCGATCTAAGCCAGAAAAGTTTTGAACCGATTTTTGCTTTGAGGAAGAAGAACGTAAACACGTCTTGATACTCCCCTATCAGAAACGCGACGAGCGATGCGATAGACATTCGAACCGAAATCCCAAAAATCGTGTTGTACCCCTCTCTCGCCCACTCCCCATCTGCCGACCACGGCACTGCCAGTGAAATGAATGAATACGCAAGAAAAATCGCGATGCTTATAAAGCCGGACAGGACAAAAAGTTTTGCGATTTTCTTTCCATAAACTTCTCCTATAACGTCTGTCATGAGAAAAACTATTGGAAAAGAGAAAACAGCCACAGATAAGTGCGAATTAAAGACGAACGGCATTATCTTTAAGCCAAGTGTGTTCGCCGCAAAAAGCGAAGTCAGATAAATAGTAAGTGCGAGGAGCAATTTTCTAAACGATTTCTGCGAAAGTTTAATCATGGACTAAATTTCAAAATAGTGTATTGATGCGTTCGCCGGGCGTAAGTGTTCGTCTCCAAGTTCCTCTGTATAGAGATGATGCATAAGCCTTATTACACCACCGTGTGCGACAACAAGCAACTTCTTATCTACATATTTATTTTTAAGCAGGGTGAGTCCATCTTTTAATGCTTTCTCCACTTCCTCCGCAGACTGCCCGCCGTATGGGCGGTAATCGTAATTCTGGCTTAAATCGAGTTCCATAATTTTGTCCTTGCCGAGTCCGGTTATCTCACCCATTTCGTCCCATGTCTTCCCCGTGAGCGACCCGAAGTCCCGTTCCCCAAACTGAGGAACGATTTCAAGTGGGACATCAAAACGTTTTTTTATTATTTCAGCAGTCTGTTTTGCCCTCTCTAGGGCAGACGAGACTATTACGTCGAATTTAATGTCTTTGAGCGCCTCAACAAGCTCGCTCGCCTGCTTTATTCCTTTTTCGTTTAGGGGTGGGTTAAGTCTCGCGCCAGTCACCCGCTTTTCTTTATTTAAATCCGTCTCCCCGTGTCTTACAAAAATTAATTCCATCCCGAGATTTTAGCATAATTTTAATTCAACAAGACTTTGACGCGACGTCTCGACTGTGATACAAATAAGGAGGTTTCAAAAATGTGAACCCCCGCAAGGGGGCTTTTTCATACGCGAAAAAGTTTCTAGCACCTTGAAAGGAGTTGGCGTGCAGAGACACATCTTCAAAGTCGAGCAGGCTGTTCTCGACTCCCTTCAAAGGAACGGGAACTCAATGCACTTGAGCGCGCTAGCTTGTGACCAAGAGATTTCGAGTCACCGCGGCGCGGGCATCGAAATAATCGATGTCATTCTCGCAATGATGATCAGGGGCTTTGTCGGCTTCGACTGTGAAACCAGAATCGTGACGGGATAGGGAGGTCGATATGAACACCAATGACAGACCAGTAGAGCCCCATGCGCCGGAAACGAAGCGCGTCGCAGAGAAGGATGCCATTCGTCCGGCAAATGAACCGCACATGAAGCCGCTCGAGATCCACGCCAATCTCATCGGGCACTCCGCCGCCCCTCGCAGGGCGCAGTAGCCAGCCTCGTAGTTCAAGCCACACAGACGCACCGTGGCTCCGAGCTACGGGGCGTCTTTGTTTCAAAGAAACCAACACAACATTCCAACATTCTTAAGAATGTTGGAATGTTGTAACTGTGGCTGCGAGCGTTTTCGTTTTTGAAGGTACGTACATATGTACGTACCTCGTTCCATCATTAAATTTATCTTTGTGCGCTTCGTTTTAGAACAGGAGCGTGCGGCAGTAGCGCGGCGGCCATGATAAGTAGTCCCCCAATTATTGTTGTCGCATTCAGGATTTCTCCAAAGAACGCTAGGCCGAAAATCACACCGAATAAAAGCTCCGACAAAAGTATGATGCTTCCTTTATGAGCATCTATAAATTTGAAACCGTAAACAGTTAACCCAGAGGCCGCAAACCCAACGGCGCCGTAGCCTATGTTCGCGAGCCAAGCGGATGACGAAAAGTCCGCGTTGAAATTTTCTCCTAACGCGATTGCGATAAGAAAGTTCATTACAACTGCGATCACATATCCGTATGTGTTTAACTGAACTGTCGCGTATTTGTGGCTGATTTTCTTACTGAAAGCAAACCAAATGCTAAAGAAGGCCCCAGACACGATTGCCGCTATAACGGGCAGAACCTTGTCCAAATAATCCGCACGGATGTCGCCCCAATAGACCAATGCCAGACCAGCAAGCCCTAGCGCTAGGGCTAGATAACTTGTTTTCGTGAGATTCTCTTTAAAAACAGTGAGTCCTATGATGTAGCTTGTGATGACTGTCGCCGCATATGCCAGGAAAAGCGCGGTCCCTATATTGAGGTGCGCCAGCGAGTAAAAGGTCGGCGCCACCGCGAGCGACCCTATTATGCCGACGACTAAATACCACTTAATGTCCTCCTTTCTTATTTTTGTGAAAAGTTTTCTCGAAACACCGAATGCAAGAAAAAATAAGAGTGACACGGCAGATCTCGTCCAGGCTTGCGTGAATGGCTCAAAGTCACTGCCGATTAATTTCGAAAATATTCCGTAGGACGAGTAGAAAAGCGCCGAAGAAAGTAAAATAAAAAATCCGTAACGGGTTTTATCCATTATTTCTTGAAAACCGCGTCTATAAATTTCTTAAATCGCAATACAAAAATACCGGCCGCTCCCCACAGAAACGGTAGCCAAATAGGAATGCCTGCGAATGTCGGTTCTGTATATGTCCACGCCCCAAAGTAAATGGATATTACCTCCGTAATTGCTCCCCCGATCCCAGCCCCGATATAAAGAAGAATACTATTTCTATCCTTTTCGAGAAAAAGCATAAGAATACCTATTAAAAGTAATACGATGGTTAAAATAATCGGGTTTCTCCAAAGGGATGCGGCCAGCCACGGAGTGGATCCAGCCAGCGCAAAATTTAGAAGAGACTTTTTTATTTCTTTATCCATACCAAAATTTTAACACACAACACATCTCAAAAATCAAAACCTAAAATGTGTGAAGCGCCGCCCCGGAGAGTCCAGGACGGCGCTTGGGGGGTGTTGTTGGTCAGCCTGCCGGCTCGAGGTCTTCGACCTCGATGAGCTCGTGGATGAGATCCGCGATCTTCGTCTCGATGTTCACGATCTCGACCTCGAAAACCGCCTCTTGCTCCTCCCACTTCTGTTAGAGAGGGGGTACATAGGCGAGGTCGGCGCGGTGCACGTCACGCTTGTGCATGCCCAACTCGCGGGTGGAGAACTCGATCGCACGATCGATCTTTGCCCCCGCGCGACGATGGAGCGCCTGCGACAACGACACCTGCGCCTCGGCGAGTTCCGCAATGATTCCGCGTAGTTTGCGCATCGTATTCCTTCCGTAGGGTTCGGCTTTCTTTATACCATAAAACCTCGCAACGGTCAACCCCCTCCCGAAATCTGGACTCACTTATCTTGTACGTACGTAAGCGAGCGCATCAACGTCTGGATCGTAAAGCTCAATCATGTCTGGGTCTTGGCGCTCAAACACCCTTGCTCCTTTTATTTCTTTCCCGTCCAATAGTGATTGTTTTAGCTCTGCATATTCATTTTTTTCCATCAGAAAATCTACATCGCCTACCTGCGGTCTATTTGGGTCTGGTTTACGGATATAAAGGTGCGTGTATGTTGTCTCCGGCATATCTTCTTTTGGGGGTACAACAATAGGCTCCTTCAGATGATAATATTTGGTGAACATTGTGTCCGACTCATCCGTTAACTCTTTCCTAATATTAGTAAGGGGTTTATATTCGTCGTCGTAGTGACAAAATACACCAATATTCCCCGCAACTGGCAAATATTTTCCAAACACTAGTTTAGACAACTTAAAACAGGCGAAATGAGTATACTCAATAGCCTGTTTTAGCTGATTTTCATCCCCTATAGGACTAAAACGATAAAGTTTCTCCATACAAAAATCTTAGCACACCTCTTCCCAAAATCCGTGATACCATAGATTGTATGAAATTCTACATAGCATCCCGCTTTGGATTGAAAGAAGAAGTTCGAGTACTTTATAAAACCCTCGAGGATAAAGGACACGAAATTATTGCAGACTGGACTCAACATAAAACCGTAAAGCCGTATGCAGATAACAAAGAAATTTCTCGAGAATACGCGATGGAAGATATTAATGGAGCAATGAATTGCGATGTGTTCATTCTGATTAGCGATGAGGCGGGCACAGGGATGTACACAGAGCTAGGTGCGGCAATTGCACATAATATCAAATTTGGAACTCCTAAAATCTATGTGGTTGGCGAGCATATAGATCGTTCGATGTTTTACTATCACCCCTCTGTAAAACAGATGCACGCGCCAGAAGAAGTTTTTGAAGATCTCAAAATCTAACCGGCAACCCTCCCAAAATCGGGGGTAGATGAGAGGCCCACTTTTTAACGCGTGGAGTCAAGTTGGTTCTAAGTCGTCCCGCTTGAGAATCCTTAAATTCTTACTAGTTCCGACAAAAAGAGAAGAATTTTTGATAATAAATTCAACACGGAAATAACAATACTTTTTATTCCCCAGAGTCCCTCAAGGAAAATTAGTAACGTTAGTACTACTAGGAGAAAATTAGTACGAGCGGTCTGCACTTGACTTTGGCTTTGGATAAATTCCTCGACTCCCCATGAATTCGGTCGATTATATAATATAACCTGATTCGTATTTCTCTCTTTCTGGTAAGTGGTTATTTTATCAGTGGGTGTAAGCTGACTGACATCGCAAGCTACCCAAACCATACCTTCGAGGAAGGTATTAAGTTCGCCAAACCATAATGTTATTTCATCACTTGGATTCAGTTCGCCTATCTTGAACTCTCCAGGGAAATCGTGAAAAAGATTTATACTCTGATCCGTTGGTCGAACAACAAAATTCTTTAAAATGGCCCCGGGGAAAACTTTATCCCCATTATTTCTAATACGTAACCCACACTTGAACGGAAAATTCTGAACAGGAAATCTAAACTTTTTAAAAGGAAGTTTACTTTTAACTTCAAAAACAAACTCGATTACCAAATAATACTCATTCATATTTGTTTTTTAGTTGTACTGTCATGCTTTAATTGCTGGACTAAGATTCGCGCCAGATTTTACTTCTTCCAATCCTCAACCGTGATTTTCTTACCACGAAGATTCACGACGACTTTTTGACGTTCTTTAAAGACTAAATTCACCTTGAAGGAATCCAATAAGTCCAATCACTATATAGGCCGTCAGAGCCAAGTAAAATCCTATTAGAAACCTTAGGAAGGACCTGAAAAAACCTCCCTGTGTTTTATTAGGCTCTGATCTAGCCCTACTCATAATTAGCCTGTAGAGACCAAATACTAGTACACAAAACAAAATGTATGGGATGCTAAGTATTGCTAATGTCCCAAGCAAATTTTCCGGCATATCAAAACCAACTCTTAATATTGCGTCATACAAGGGGAGACCATAAAGGCCGCTAGCATAGCCTGAGGTAAAAAAGAATAAAAATCCACATGTCATGCCAACGATAAAATCGACGTGTTTTTTCACAACTCAATTATATCACTTTCTCTACTTTTTTAACGAAATTTCGACTTCGTATGACGTTGTGTCACCGAGCGCAATCTTTAGTTGCCACGTCCCGATAGACATCGTTTTGGTTGAGAGATTATAAATGTATTGATTTGCCACATAATCATATCTAAAGATGTTTCCGGTATCCGCAGCGCTTGTGGAGAGCGGCACCTCTTCATCTCCAACTATGCCGCTGCTTATCTTTTTCATTGTTAGTAAAGCACTCGCGGTTGATATGTGTCCTCCATTAGCGTCTACAAGTTGGAATTTTATCGGTATCGTGCTTCCAAGTTTGTATATACCACTACCATCCTGGATTAGTGGCGACATAAAACCGCCGAAATTATAGATAGCGTGGAAAACAAATTCTTCTGTTCTTGGATTTCCCGCACTGTCGACCGCTCTTACGGTGAGTATGTGGTCGCCAATCGAAGAAATTTGAACGACATCTCCGGTGTCGACCGGCGTTCCATCAAAATCCGCTTCCACGACTTCAATCCCTGATAAATCATCTGTAACCGCGAAATCAATAACAACTTGTGAGTTTACTATAACTTCACTTGGCATATCGAACACTATTTCTGGTGGAATAATATCTCCTGCGGTTTCCGAATCGAGAACCGCGTTTGGCTGAATTTGTTCGTCTGTATTTTCATCTCCATCACTATCAAGGTTTAGCGTTAAATCGCCTGTTGCTCCAGAGAAATCGAGAGTTGCAACTGATGCATCGCTTTCAACTGGTACATCAATATATGTGACCTTACTCTCTGGCACGAGATCTGCGTATGTCTCGATTTCTAGATCAAATTCACCAGCACCTGTTGCGTCAACAACAATTTCATAATTACCGTTGGGCAAGATCGCAAAGTTGTTGTGTCCAATTGTCTCATAATCGCCGCCTGGGATTTGAAGATCTATATCTCCATCAACATTCGGTCCTAAGTGATTCCCAGCCATATCGTAAACGTGAAGTTCGACAGGACTGTGTGTGCTTACTTGAAGTGTTTCGACAACCCTGCTCTGATCTTCTGGATTAAAGCATTCCTGGTTAGTTGTCTCGACGCCGTCTGGAACGATATCTGGATTGCCACCAAGGATGTTATTAATTAGTTCGAGTGGTTCCTCATCGCGAATTATGCCCATATGTTTACTGCCTGGAATAAAATAATTTGTGTATTCACTAGAAAGATTTATTGCGCTAGTTAGCGGGACTGTTCCGTCTCCGTCAACGGGCGTAATTTCTACTTTGTCGTCGTAAATTCGAAACGCTCCAAAAGTTTCTCCCCTTTCGCAGCCGATTATGTTGTAGACGTTTTGCGCGTTGAACGATTTGCCATCAAGAGGTGAGTGGAATCCGTCAGCAATACCAAGTATCGTTGAATTCTTGGCGTTATCTTCCAGAAGCTGTTCCGTCTCGTCATAGTCAAGTATGTCGGAGCCGCCGCTACGAAAATCGTGAACGTACCCACCATTTACTTGGACGTATCTCCTGCTCGGAAGAAGTTCATATACGCCGGGCATGTCCTGTGAGATAGTTTGTATCCTTTCCGGATTTAATATATCTCTGCCAGGGAAAACGAAACCCATATTATCTCCGTACATGATCGCCTTGAATGCTTTTGGTGCGCCGAGCTGCGGCACCCCCGCAATAATTAGTTTATCCACAAACGATGTGTCGGAAAAATTACTCAGATATTCCCTAACAAGTAACCCACCCATACTGTGAGCTACGATGTTTATCTTGCCTGTTGGCGAACTCGCTACCGCTTCGCTTACATTTCCTCCGAATCGATTAATTTCGTCATGAATATCAAGACGCCAATCATATGGTGCTAGGAAAAGGTTAACGTCTTCTTCGTAGCCCTGGTCAATGAAATTGTTGATTAGGTTGCCATATGCGATTCTTTCAACTGAGATAGGACCGGCAATCACAATCTCTTCGCTATCAATTATAGATTCTGGGTCCATTTCTTTTCCTGCCCTCTCTTTTCCTGATATATTCAGTGCAAGTTCATCCAAGTGCTCGTCCGACTCTGAATCGAACATTGTTTGAGCGTCCGGCCAGACTTCTTCCCCATCCGAGACCCTATTCAACCGCGACCCCATAATCCCGGGGACAATAATGACGGGGGTAAGATCGCTCTCGCTTCCTAATATAAAGAATGCGTCCTTAACGACGCTGTCTCCAACGAAGTTCCCGTTGACGCCCATTGCCAAGCTACCATCTCCATAAGAATCTGCATCGGAGCTTCCTTTAATGGAACAATTACTTGCATTCCCATTACATCGAATTACAAACAAATATTCGACTCCGTCATTTAGTGTCACTGGGTTATCGAAAACTACTGTCCTCTCTACAAAAACTCCCTGCTCTGAAAGCGGCATCTGATTTGTGCTACTATAAATAACTTTTGACGCCAACGTTTTCTCTGCGGCACAGTGGAATACTGACTGTCCATCGTATCTCTCACAAATTTGGACAGAAAGAGAAGAATTAGACACCCAATTATTAAATTTTGTGTTGAAAGTAATCCCATCTACAACCCCTGAGAGATTGTTTCCGAGATACTGATCCCAATATTGGTGTGTCGCTGCGCTACCTGAATCCTGGCTCGGTTGTATAGCAACGACTTGCATACCACTCGTGTCCGGCGGTTCTATGGCCGTGAAACTGATAACGGGGCTTGTTTCTAATATATTTTCGTTGTCATCCAATAGTTCTGCCTGCGCGAACCAAGTTCCGGGCGTAAGTATATTCTCCCTTGGAACAGCCGTTGAAAAAACATTGTTTGCCACATCGACTTCGTCCGATAGACTTAGTGCGTTTAAATCTGTCCCATAACCGACACGGACTTTACCGGACCCCTGCGTCAAGAGTTCGTAGTTAACTTCCCAGTTACTGAAATTGGTGTTTGGTTCAGACGAGTCCTGTGGAAAAGTAATTTCAATTTCATCCTCGCCTCCAATTACAAAATATGCGTCTTTTACTGTATCGTCTGCAGCGACGCCACCCGTTACTTTTCTTCCTAAACTCCCGTCCGGATAGGCATTAACGTCTGAGCTCCCCCTTAAATCACAAGATCCGCCTGGACATCGTACGTTCAATACATATCCCGTGCCCGACGTAAGGGCCAGTGGAGTGTCAAGCGTCACAGTGCGCTCTACGAAAACGTCTCTTTCTCCAACCGGCATCGGATTACTATTGTTGAAGAGAGTCTTCGAGGACAGAACCGTATCGACGTTACCCGTACAATATTGGATTGAGGACCCGTCTGGAATCTTGCATATCCTGACCTGGAGCGATGAGTTAGATTCCCATCCGTTGAATCTTGAGTTAAAAGTTATTCTGTTGATTGGTTCAGAAAGGTTGCCACCCAAATACTGATGCCAGTCCTGGCTGGCTACCGATGTTGAGACATCCTTATTCGGTTGTGAAGCAATTGCACTAGTATCCGCATAAACACTCGTGGAAACGAGGGGGATTGCAACGGATAACAAAGCCGCGACCGCCAAGGACAACAAGCCGAGAAGCAAAAGCTTTTTCATATCCCCCTATATGCTCCTTCAGCTAAATATTGTCAAACCCAAATAACAAACCACCCTATAACCCTAATCTTGCTATAGCAAGATTAGGGTTATAGATTAAATTCTGCCCTGAGCGGCCTATCATCATCTATCTTTACCGTTATCAAATTGACGTGCTTGGCAATTGAAAAGAATTCTGTCACAAAATCGATCTCATTCTCGCACGGATAAGGATAGATCCAGATACTCTTTTGAAATTGTGCGAATCCAAGATTCTTGAGCTTTTCCCTTAAGGCCTCGCGGGCAAACTTCTCTGATTCCGGAATGTCGAACATTATCATCCTCCATTTGCCGTCCCATTTGTCCTGTTTTGGAATTTTTATGTGCTCAACATCATATTTGAGCTTTCGCCTTTTCCCTTTTTCTGTTAGTTCGATTATGGTTTTATCTCCGATCTTCCTTATCTTGATCATTCTGCGTTTCTTTAAGCCATAGAGAGCTCGGGATAATTGAACCGATTCGTATTTTATATTTTTGTCGTGCTGACTTTTTAGAATATGTTTATTCAGCTCCTTGAGAAAAGCTCTTGTACCAACCGGGGAGGTCAGTGTAAGTCCGATAGCTGCTAGGAAGATCAGCCACTGAGCTGGTGTCTTCGGCTTATAGAAGTTTAGGGCATCCGAACCCGACATGTTATTAATTCTATCCTCCTTATCTTGCTATAGCAAGATAAGGAGGATAGGAGATTGGTCCGTCTTTGCGCTAGATTACTTTCTCCTTTTCTCTAGAATTTTTCTGGCCTCTTCTTTAATTAATGTAGATTTGTTTTTCTCGGTCCGGCGTTCGTTTCTGCCCTTGAGTTCTTCAAGGAGTTTTAGCGGGTGAACGCGCGTATAGTTGCCGGAGAATGTGCGCATCTCAACTTTACTCCCCGCGATGTTTTTCATGGTTTCTTTTGCGCTCGCTAGAATATATTGAGGCGAGAATAAATAGATTTTTGTCGCGCCTTGTTTCGCCAAAATTTTTCTGCTCGTTTCCTCAAGCTGTTTAAGGAAATCCTTCGTTTCCTCCCGCTTATTTTTTTCGAGCACCCAGCCAAAACCGAATGTTATACCTCCCCCACGATTCATTGAAGAACCTTCTTTGTCCGAATAGCTCGGCGTTTCAATTTTAAATTCCGCTAGTTTAGTTAACTCCCCTTTGTGAGCTAAGTGAAATGTGGCGTTTTGTTTGCCGGTTACGATAAAGATTGCTTTATCATTTTCGAATTGCGGTAAGTCTCGGGGGATCTTCATACGCCTCTCTCAACTCATCATATAGAAACAAAAAATGTTTTTGAAGGGGGTCTAGAATGCAAACGAGCCTGCGGACAGGATCGTTCGCAGGCTCAAGTTGAGTCCCATCGGCGGTCGCTCAGAGATCGAGCCTCAACGTCGGCCCGACTACGTAGAACCCGAGGCTCTTCGTGTAGAGCGACTGGGCGCGGAAGTTGTCGGATTCGGTGTGGAGAATCACCTTGTAGAACCCGAGTTCCCTCGCCTTCTCGAGCAACTTCTCCATCAGCTTCTTCGAGAGTCCTCGGCCGCGGTAGGCCTCTTCCACGTGGACGTCCTCCACGTAGCCGAACGGCCCCTCGTGGATGTCGTTCTGGATCGCGTAGAGACGCGCCCTCCCGACTTCCATTCCGTCCTCCTCGATCGAGAACCTCCATCCGCTTCCCTTGATTTCCACTTCCTTGACCGTCACTTCGCTCATTTCCACCCCTCCGTGTTCGTAATGTTCTGATGCTTCCCTGTGCCCAGGGCGGGACTTGAACCCGCACGCACCGAAGTGCCTAGGCCCTCAACCTAGTGTGTATACCAATTCCACCACCTGGGCAATTTGACATCGTTTATTCTAAGGATTTCTCACGTTTTAGCAAACTTTTTCAAGCTACGATGGCCATGGCAAGCCATCGAAAATGATATAATGCATTTATGAATACAAAGCATTTACTTAGAGTTGCCTCCGCGTGGATTAGTATCGTTTATATAGTTTGTTTCGCAGGAGTCGCGTTTTTTCCTGGCATTCGCCCCGGATTTATGCGCTATGGGCTGCACATGGGCATTGATATGGGACAGAACATACTTACGCTCGGCACATTCTTTTCTGGACTTGTTATATGGAACATTATTACGCTCCTAGCCGTTGGGCTTTTCGCGCTGTTATATAACAGAATTAAATAGTAAAAGTGAATAAGAATATTTTTATTTCTGGCGTAATTGGCTTGGTTCTCGGGGTTATTCTTGCGCCTGTATTTACGCCGATCATGCCGTGGGGTGCGCGAACACAGATTGACTCTCATTTTATCGAACAGATGATACCTCACCATGAAGACGCAATTATCATGGCGAGTCTTGCGCTAGAGAACGCTGAACATCAGGAGATTAAAACACTCGCGGGTGACATTATATCTTCGCAGTCGGAAGAAATTGATCAGATGGAGGAGTGGTATAAATCGTGGTTTGGAATTGATGTGCCAAGCTTAAGTTTTTCGATGGGGCACGACATGGGAATGATGACGCACGGAGGAATGATGGGCGATGAGACCGACATTAGTGCTCTCGAGAACGCCGAGTTGTTTGATAAAGAGTTTATTGAGCAAATGATACCGCATCATCAAATGGCAGTGATGATGGCCCAAATGCTTTCTTACTCAACGAGTCGTCAAGAGATGAAGCAACTGGCAGAAAATATTGTCACGGCGCAGACGAAAGAGATAAACCAGATGCGTGAGTGGTACAACGTATGGTACGAAAACTAACCGCATGCACATAAAGAAAGGAATTAGAATAAGTTTGTTTGGTACTGGAATTGAGGCAATCGGGATGTTGCTCGACGTTTTGCATCATGTTGATATTGGGATTCACGCAGAGGAAGGATTATTAACGTTAAATCATTTTATTATTTTCGCCGGATTCGCCATTAATTTTGTCGGGGTCTTGCTCACGATGATGTCCGCTAGAAAACAGTAAGTTATTAGCTATCCCCTCGATTTCCGATCCGACAATACAAAAACACCCCCGATGGGGTGTTCTTGTTTATGCGCCGAGTTTTTGTCTTATTCCCTTATCAGAGAGTTTACGAAGATAGTAAAGCTTTGAGCGTCCAACTTTCTTTTTTGGTATCGCTAAAATTTCTACTTTCTTAATGTTTGGGGAGTAAATCGGGTAAACCTTTTCCACTCCGACGTCAGAAAGTTTTGAGCGAACTGTGAAAGTTGCGCCAGCCTGTTTTCCGTGTTTACGCGCCAAAACGATTCCAGAAAACTGACCTCCTTTTTCGTGAACCTTCACGCGGGTCCCTGGCTTAATTTGCTCTAAAGTTTTTTCGTCGATCATAGCTACTGGAGTTTAGGGGTTTTCCTTAAATATTGCAACACTGCTAGGAAATCCTCGGGTTCGTCCGCCTTGAGTATGATTTTAGTGCCTTTTAGCGACTCTAACTCGACTTTGTATGCGTGAAGCATTTGACGATCGAGCTTGGGGATAAAGACTTTCTTGGAGGATTTCGAGCCATAAAGCTGGTCTCCCATAATCGGGTGATTTATGGAAGCAAGGTGAACACGGATTTGATGAGTTCTCCCAGTTTTCGGATAAACTTCGAGAAGCGCGGCATTTTCGAATCTTTCGATGACTTTGTAGTCGGTCACAGCCTCTTTGGGCATCTTGCCTTTGTGGACTGTTCTTTTTGTGGTGCCCGGTTTTAGACTTATCATTCCCTCGATCGTACCGGTGTCTTGTTTCGGGTTACCAAAAACAATCGCCCGGTAGGTTTTACTAATTAGCCTGCTTTGAAATTGATCTTTTAAATTCTCGAAGGCTCTTTGACTTTTTGCAATTACAATTACTCCGGACGTGTCTTTGTCGAGGCGATGAACTATGCCCGGTCTCTCCTCTGGTTTATCTCCGACTTTCGCGACATCTGGATATTTTTTTACAATCCAGTCGGCCAAAGTTTCTTCAGCATCTTTCTTCGGCGTTCGGTGGACTAGTAAGCCAGCCGGCTTGTTGACTGCTAGGATATCTGGGTCTTCGTAGATAATTTTCATTCCCATAGTGGAAATCGATTTTGTATTTTGTGGGCGATAGAAGTATCGAACTTCTGACCTCTTCGATGTCAACGAAGCGCTCTACCACTGAGCTAATCGCCCGCGAGTTTGTTCTGATGGCCGATCAGCCAACAAACTCAGCGTCCCGCCGAAGCCCAGACGAAGGCGGGGCCGAAGTGTGCCCATTCTTCGCTAAAGCTACGAAGGGCACTCAAACTTCTCACCAAATCAAAGATTTGGAAAAGTTTGGTGGGCCAGGGAGGGAATCTCACTACTCGCCCCTCGACATCTCGGGGCTACGTTCTAGAAACCCTCGGTTTCTAGTATCTTCCGACACGGGGAAAACTTTCCTTTTCCCCGACCCCCTTTTGCGTTCGATCCCCCAATATGCTGGGCGAATCTACGCGGATAGATGCGCTCTGCATATGTGGGCCAGGGAGGGATCGAACCTCCGACCCCAGTCTTATCAGGACTGTGCTCTACCACTGAGCCACTGGCCCGCTAATCGCGTCACTATTTTATACACTATAACCCTAGTTCTTCAAACCCCTCTAAATTAAAGTGGGCGGTTTCCTCATTCGTGTCTCCATTCCCTGGCGTGACTGCCGGAAGCGCATTATTTATTAAGAACGTAAAGGCGACGCTGATAATAATAAGCGTCATAACCAATAGCACTGCACCCATGCTGAGCAGTTTTTGCTCCTGTGAAATTTTCTTATTCTTTTTCGCCATTGAAGAATACATTCCCGCCTAGATTTATACTGTATGCATTTTCCCCAAGAACCAGGTTAAACGAGGAGATATTCATAAATGGAATGTTGTTCTCTAGCGCCTTCACAAACTCAGTAATGTTCGTATATCCCCCACGCACGGTAAGCGTATAGTTTATTTGCTTACCGCTCTCGCTCCCGAAAATAAAATTTGGTATTACGTCTTTTTCTAAACCAATTTGGGCTATCTCGCTCGGAAAAGCGAATAGCTCGTCTTTTTGAGGCAACGTCCCTTCTAAAATCGCCTTTTTGTCCTCAGCTGACTTCGCTTCCTCTCTCAAGCGCGCAATTTCGCTCGATTGTTTAGTTCGTTTGTTTATCTCGGTCCTTGTTTCAATGACCCTCTCAGCCATATTCTTGGTGTCCACACCGACTATTACAACCAAAATGATTATCAAAGCTGACAAGCCAGCCGCCACAGCGATTTGTAACGTAACCCCTTCCTTGGGTTTATGAAACATACACTAATGATGATATATTAAAATCTATCGAAGTGCTATTTGTATGAATTTCTCAACTTTCGGTATCGAGAGCAATGAATATCCTCCATTGTTGAGGGAAATTGGAAGCGCCCCTATGCTATTGCATGTACGCGGCGCGTTGCCAGACCCGACCCTACCGGCGGTCGCAGTCGTCGGAACAAGAAAGGCAACAAGGGACGGCAAAGAGTTAGCCAGAAAAACTGCACACGAGCTAGCAGATGCCGGAGTCATCGTTGTGAGCGGCCTTGCGATGGGCATTGATACAGAGGCCCACAAAGGAGCACTAGAGGCAGGCGGCATAACGATTGCGGTTCTAGGTAACGGAATTGGTTCCGTATATCCCGCACAGAACGAGAAGCTCGCGGCGGAGATTCTAAGTCACGGCGGCGCGATTATCTCGGAATATGGATCTGATGAACCCTCTTATAAAGGAAGGTTTATAGAAAGAAATAGGATTATAAGCGGCTTGTGCTTGGGAGTAATCGTTATCGAGGCTCCGGAGAAATCTGGCGCGATAAGCACAGCGCGATTCGCCGCAGAGCAAGGTAGGGGCGTGTTTGTTTTTCCTGCGTCACCGCATAACAAAAATTATAAGGGCTCTCATGAGCTTATTCGTGACGGCGCGACCCTAGTAACAAATGTAGGAGAGGTTTTAGAGGACCTCGGTCTAAAGAAATCTCATAAATTAGAGGATCAAATGAAAGAATTAAGTGGTGATGAATATAAGATCGTGAGTGTCCTGAAAGATGCCGGCACGCCGATCGACATTGACACGATTATAGAACTCACTACACTTGAACCCCAGGTGGCAAGCAACATTATAATGACGCTTGTCGTGGAAGGAATTATCAAAGAAGGAAGCACCGGCTATGAAATTAGTAATAGTTGAATCCCCCACAAAGGCGAAGACAATTTCTAAGTTCCTCGGAAAGGATTATGAAGTCACGTCTTCGTACGGACACGTGAGAGATCTGCCCAAAGGAGCGCTCGGCGTCGATGTTGAGAAAAACTTCGAGCCCCACTATGTAATACCACGTAAAGTCCAGAAACGCGTTACTGCGCTTAAGAAGGAGGCCGCGAACGCAGACAGCGTGATTCTTGCAACGGATGAAGACCGCGAAGGAGAGGCAATAGCGTGGCATTTAATGCATGCACTACATATAGACCCTAAGAATGCGAAGCGAATTGTCTTTCACGAGATAACTGAGGAGGCCATAAATAACGCCGTCAAGAATCCACGCGATATAAATGAAAATCTCGTAGACGCACAACAGGCAAGACGTGTTATAGACCGCCTGGTTGGTTATAAACTTTCCCCGTTTCTCTGGAAAAAGATTAGGGGCGGGCTTTCGGCTGGACGAGTCCAGTCTGTGGCAGTAAAGCTTATTGTTGAACGCGAAGAAGAGATTAAGGCATTTAAACCCCAGGAATATTGGTCCGTAACTGCGCGACTTAAAAAGAATGGCGGCGAATTCGAGGCAAGTGTATCAAAAGTAAATGACAAGGATATCGGTAAGCTCGATATTAAAAACGAGAAGAGTGCTAAAGAAATCTCTGAGGCGATCAAGGCATCGCAGATTCACGTCGGAGCTGTCATAAAAAAGGAGGTTAGGCGAAACCCATCCCCGCCTTTTACAACAAGCACTCTTCAGCAAACTGCTGCCGGGCGCCTTCGATTCTCTGCAAAACAGACAATGATGTTTGCGCAGAAGCTCTACGAGGCCGGACATATTACATATATGAGAACGGACTCTTTAAATCTTTCGAAGGAGTCCCTGACGACAGCGAAAAGTTTTATATCAAACGAGTTCGGCAAAGTTTACGCATCCTCCGCCCCACGGGTTTATAAATCCCGCTCAAAACTTGCGCAGGAAGCCCATGAGGCGATTCGCCCAACAAATCCCGCTAAGCTACCGCAAGAGATAAGGGACGAGAGAGAAAGAAAATTGTATGAACTAATTTGGCGAAGATTCTTGGCGTCTCAAATGCCCCAGGCGGTGTTTGATGCCACGTCTGTCGAGATTATTGCGAAGGGACTAAAGAGCACGTACACGCTTAGGGCCACAGGAAATATTCTGAAATTCGATGGATTCTTAAAGGTCTGGCTATCCAAATTCTCAGAGACAGAACTCCCAGAGCTTGTGGAGAAAGATGAGCTATCACTTATGGAAATCAAGCCGGAGCAACATTTTACCGAACCACCACCGAGATACAATGAAGCTACTTTAGTTAAGACGCTCGAAGAGTTCGGAATCGGCCGACCCTCGACATACGCACCGATTATTTCGGTTATACAGGACCGCGGTTATGTCGAGAAAGATACCTCTCGAAGGTTTCAGCCCACTGAGACAGGATTTGTTGTTAATAAAGTTCTCACCGAACATTTTCCTCAGATAGTTGATGTAAAATTCACGGCTAATATAGAAGAGGATTTTGACAGCGTCGCAGAAGGAAAAAGAAAATGGCAAGCAATTGTAGAGAATTTCTATAAACCGTTTGACGAAAATCTAGTGAAAAAATACGAAGAGGTGACTAAAGAGGAGTTTGTGGAGAAGACCGACGAGAAATGTCCTGTCTGTGGGAAAGATATGGTTGTTAAGTTCGGCAGATTCGGTAAATTTCTCGCATGTTCTGATTATCCAGAGTGTAAGACCACTAAAAGTATGAAGGCACCACCCAAAGAAATCGGTATGAAGTGCCCGACATGCAAAGAGGGTGAAGTAATAATTAGGAGAACAAAGCGCGGCAAAGTATTTTTTGGGTGTAGCAGGTATCCTGCGTGTGATTTTGCCAGTTGGACTAATCCGCTAGAACCGGCGCCGGAAAAGAAAACCGTGCGGCACAAAGCGTCTACTAAAAAAGAGGATTCTAAAAAAGGCTAAGCGCACGGTACAGATCAAGTCCCAGAACACTTGATAGATAAACTCCTATGGCTCATATTTCTCATATGGCCACTGTTGCCGAACTGAGAAAGACATCAGAGCTTATAGATAGAGCTTACAAATTCGCTGAGAGGGCCCACGAAGGTCAAAAGCGCAGAACTGGCGCCCCATATTTCAGCCATATTTTGGCAACTGCTGAAATACTTGCTGAATGGGGAATGGATGAACAAACAATTGCCGCCGGGCTCCTACACGATGTTGTGGAGGACACGGATGTAACCGATAATGATTTACAAAAAGAGTTTGGAAAGGAAATTAGCGGACTAGTTAATGGAGTCACAAAACTTGGAACCGTTAAGTATCGCGGAGATAAAACCCAGGCAGATAACTTGCGCAAGCTCATACTTGCGATGGCAGAAGATCTCCGTGTAATTCTCATAAAACTCGCGGACCGTCTTCATAATATGAATACACTTGATCCCCTACCTCCGGAAAAGCAGGAGAGAATCGCGCTAGAGACAATGGAAATCTACGCTCCACTAGCCTACAGACTAGGAATGCAGAAGCTCTCGGGCGAACTCCAGGACTTGGCATTTCCTTATGCGTACCCGGACGAGTATAAGTGGATAGTAGATAACGTAAAGGAGCGATACGAAGCACGTGAGGCGTATTTAAAAAAACTCAAACCGATTGTAGAAAAGGCTCTCGAAGATAACGGCATAGAAGTTTTGGCTATGGACTTTCGAGCAAAACGCTATGCAAGTTTATACAAAAAACTTTTGAGAAGCGAGATGAACCTCGAGAAGATTCACGACCTCGTCGCCTTCCGCATTATCGTAAAAGATATCGAAAGCTGTTATGGAAGCTTGGGTGTAATACATAACTTGTGGCCGCCGCTTCCGGGAAAGATTAAGGATTACATTGCGACTCCCAAGCCAAACGGTTATAGAAGTCTACACACCACAGTATTCGGACCGGATAAGAAATTAGTCGAGTTCCAAATTAGAACTGCCGAAATGCACCAGGAAGCGGAGAATGGGATCGCTGCTAGCTGGGCTTATGAAGAGAGCAAGGGGACGAAAACCTATAAAAAACGCAGAGCTGCAAGAGCAAATTTAAAGGAAGCGGCTTGGGTGGAACAGCTTCGATCATGGCAGAAAGGATTCGCCGATCCGGAAGAATTCATTGATGCTTTTAAAATTGACTTCTTAATGGACAGTATATTTGCTCTTACCCCAAAGGGCGCGGTCGTCGATTTACCCGCTGGAGCAACGCCGGTGGACTTCGCTTATCATATTCACAGTGATATCGGAAACCAATGCGTCGGCGCCAAAGTAAATGGCAAGATTGTTCCGCTAGATCACGTACTCGAGTCTAGTGATGTGGTAGAAATCATAACTCAAAAAAACAAGAAGCCATCGCAGTCTTGGTTAGATTTTGTTGTCACATCAAGCGCAAAGGCCCATATACGAAACGCCCTGAAGAACACGAGCAAGGGAAAATTGCTTGATACAAAAGCACAGAAAATCGAATTGAAAATTGTTGTGGAACACAGAACCGGTATTTTAAATGACGTATCTAGTATTATATCGCGCTCACACGTAAATATAATCACCCTTATTTCTGGGCCGCGTGATCGTGATTCGTATCACGTAATTAAAGCGCTGTGCGATACAGACAACAAAGACAAAATTCTCAAAATAATTTTAAAGCTTAAGACTCTGAAGGAGGTAAAGGAGATTGATTATCGTTTTGTTTGATAACTTTGTCTACAATCGCCTCGAGTTCCTGCGGTGAATAGAAGTTTATGGTTATTTTTCCACTTGCGCCCTTGCTCTGAAGCCCGATTTTTGTACCCAAGAACTCTTCTAGTTTATATTTTAGTGTTTCGATTTCTGGGTTAATTTGGACAATCGCATCCTCCGTAGCAACACCGCCTCTTCCCCTTTTAATTCTCAGGTCGGTTTCTCTAACATTTAGAGAATACTTTAGAATATCCTCGAAAACTTCGAATCGCAGAGCCGCATCGTCAACTGATAGTAAAAGCCTGGCATGACTTTCACTTAATTTTCCCTCGGCGACTGCGTTTTGGATTTCTGTGGGCAAGCCCAACAGACGCACTGCATTTGCGATTGTCTCTCTGCTTTTCCCGATACGAACCGCTATTTCGCGCTGAGTTAGGCCGAATTCATCTTGTAGTCTGGCAACCGCACGCGCGAACTCTATCGGATTCAAATCTTCCCGCTGAATGTTCTCGATTACCGCAATCTCAAGTTTCTCTCTATCGTCAGGCTCTTTTCGTATTATTGCCGGTACTGTATGAAGCCCGGCAATTTTTGCCGCCATCAACCTTCTTTCTCCTGTTACTAATTCGTATCTAACAGTCCATCCCGTTTCAGACTCGCTCTCAACTTTCGATATTACGAGAGGCTGGAGAATACCGAACTCCCTAATAGAGAGCGCGAGCTCTCTTAGCGCGTCCTCGTCAAAGTACTTTCTTGGCTGATGAGGGTTCGGAAAAATCTTATCTACTTCAATCTGAAAAACAGCGTCTTCCACTTTCTCTTCTGGCTTGGCATTTATATAGACGCTGGGAACTGACACATTGGTTTGGGGTTCTATGACGGGCGGCGCTTCTGTCGAAAGATTCTGCTCTTCATGCGGTGTAATATCGGGAGCTGTTTCCTCTTCCCGATATTGCTGTGGTTTATTCTCCCTCTCTTCCGGCGGGGGAATTAATGATGCGAGTCCTCTTCCAAGTGGCATATAGTAATCTTACTTAGTTCGTGTGTGATAGGTCAAAGCTAAAGTGAGTAGTGGACCTCTTCGTCGATAATTTCCTCTGCGAGACGACGATATGCTAGGGCGCCGGCCGAGCGGGGTTTATATAAAATGATGGGCTTATTGTGGCTTGGCGCTTCTGCAAGATCAACGGAACGTGGAATTTCGACCTTAAAGACCTTGTGCGGAAAATGCCTGCGGACATTTTTCGCCACATCGCGTGAAAGTCGTTCCCACTTGTTGTAGAGCGTAATTACCGCGCCTGAGACAACTAGCGGATGCCTTAAGTTATTCCTTATTAGCGTAACTGTGTCGAGTAACTGCCCTAACCCCTGGAGACCATAAAATTCAGACTGAACTGGTATCAGCACTTCGTCTGCGGCAACGAGACCGTTTACAGTTAATAGCGAAAGGGACGGGGGTAAATCGATTAAAATATAATCGTAGTGGTGACGCAGTTGGTTAATAAACTTTCGTAAGTAGTATTCCCTTTCAGGAAGAGGAACCAGCTCAATTAGCGCTCCGGCTAAATCGGACGAAGAAGGAATAAATTGATAGTTTATAATCCCACTATTTTTAATGATATCCATATACGACGCCTCCCCCAGAATTCCGTGGTATACGTGTTTATCAAAATCTCTTTCACTTGTGAGTGCGGCAGTTGCATTTCCTTGAGGATCAAAATCAATTAAAAGAACACGGCGACCCAGCGCAGCTAAATACGCCCCGAGGTTCACTGCGGTAGTGGTTTTACCAACACCGCCTTTCTGATTACAAATCGCTATTACACGCGCCATTTGGTATAGATTTGGTATATCTTATTTTGTATTGTATATTCAGCACGCGATAATTGAAACAACGGGCAGGTGGCGGAATGGTATACGCGATGGACTCAAAATCCATTGATGGCAACATCATGAGGGTTCGACTCCCTCTCTGCCCACAATATTTACTCGAGTATGCCGGTTGGCACGTCTTCTGTTTCTTTAGAAAGCTTGTTTTTCAGAAGTAACCAGGCGATCGCATACCCTACTATCCCCACGAGAAATCCTCCCAATATGTCGCTCGGCCAGTGCACAGCGGATCCGATTCTCGCGATACCTATAAGAAACACTCCTATAAGCCCCCACGTCCCTCCACGTTTGTCTGCATACCAAAGAGCAATCATCAGCGGCGCGATAAATGCGATATGCCCAGACGGGAACGATCCTGTGGCTTCGTGAGCACTCAATGGGTCAATGCCGAACGCAACAAACGGACGCGGTCTATCTAAAAAGAAACGGACAAGTGGCGTAAAAATTCCCCGCGATATGATTACTCCGAGAGCGCCGAGTGCAAATATATTCACACGCTCTTTCCAATTCTTGACCCGCACGAGATAAATCCCAAACACGAACGTCAGAATATAAATGAGGTATTGCGAAAAAAATACAAAAACGCCATCGATTAAGAAAGATTTTCCGATGAGGCCGTGTAAAAATTCGAATACTACAGAATCGATTTCCGTCATTTCTGTACGTAGGGCAGAAACGCCATAAATCGCGCTCTTTTAATCGCGCGGGCAAGACGGCGTTGGTGCTTAGCACAAGTTCCCGTATATCTGGGATCGATAATTTTCGCTTGACTGGAAATAAATCTACCTAGGAGCTCTGTATCCTTGTAGTCTATGTCCTGGACGTTTTGCGAGCAGAAGAAACACTGTTTTTTCTTGTGTATGGCCATTTTTAGAATGGTAAGTCTTCAGGCTTTATATCATCGGAGTCAAGATCTATAACCGGCATATCTTCCTGCTTATTATCGGTCTCAGTTTTGTCTTCACTTCCAGCGCTTCGAGTTGCGGTGCCTGCCGCCCTTGGACCTAGCTGAATGCGCTCAGCAACAATTTCTGTCGTTTTTCTGGTTTGCCCATCTTTGCCCTCCCAAGATCTTGTTTGTAGTCTTCCCTCGATCATTATAAGATTCCCTTTCTTGGAAAATTGATTTACGACATCGGCTTGCCTACCCCAGGCGACAATATTATGAAATTCTGTCTCCTCTCTCTTGTTACCATCTTTGTCAGCCCAGTTTCTATTTGTGGCAATTGAGAATGACGTAACATGCGCCCCGGATGGCGTTGTCCTCAGCTCAGGGTCGGCAGTCAATCTACCTATTAATACAACTTTGTTTAGGTTCATTGCAGAATTTCTTCCAATTTCTCTTCTAATAGTTCGTTGGATAAGGTACCGTCATCTGGCTCTTCTCTCTTTGTGGGTTTACGTCGAGCAGGCTTAGTAGACTCGCTCGGCGCACTACTAGATGGCACTTCAGCGGTCCTGTTTCTTGCCGGCTGTGGTTCTACAATTAGTGTTCTGATGATTTCTCCCTCGAGCTTAACTGCATCGGTAAACTTGGAAACCGAATCCGCAGAAAGCTCACAATTGATGCACCCAAAGAACGCCGATGCTTCTCCCTTCATTGGATATGCAAGCTTCATCTTTTTAAGATCCACTTCTTTTAAGCCCTCTGCGCCAAGGCGGGTTAGGTGCTTTACTATAATGGCCGCGCCGTTCTCGCTTTTAGCCAGGAAGGAAACCTCGTATAGCTTCTTATCGTTCTCTTTCATACAAGCATGAGATTAACAGAGGGGATATAGCAAAGTCAAACTTGTGCTAATTTTCAACTCTCTCGTCCATTCCTTCGTCCTCTGGGACGTCTATCTCCCCCCTAAAAGCTGCGCCGATTGGCACAAGGCGTCCGATAATTACGTTTTCCTTGAGTCCCCTTAAGTTATCGATTCTGCCCTCGCTTGAGGCTTTAATAAGCACTCTTGCAGTTTCCTGAAATGAGGCGGCTGCCAAAAATCCATCTCCGGAAAGTACTGCCTTCGTAATACCAAGAATTAATTCTCTTCCTTTGGCGCGTTCCTTTCCAGCATCTTTCACGAAGCTATTTACTTCCTTATATCTGGATTTATCTACGATGTCGCCGACGATAAAATCTGTGTCTCCTGGATCTACGATTTCGACGCGACTAAACATTTGACGCACAATCACCTCCATGTGCTTGTCGTGAACAAGGGCACCCTCGGATCTATAGATGCGCTGTATTTCACGTATGAGGTACCGCGCCGTATCAGCTTTGCCTTTCAGCGCGAATAATTCTTGCGGATCGAGACTGCCGGAGGTGAGTTGGTCTCCGGGCATAACCTTATCTCCCACTTTTACAAGAATTTCTTTTGACCTAAGAACGGAGTGCTCCACAAGTTTGTCTTTCTTGGCTGTTGCTCCCTTCTTCTTAATTTTCACGATTTGTAGTGCGCCGTCCTCGGATATATCCTCTACTGTTCCTTCTATCTCCGATAAGAGACCTTTCTGTTTGGGTATGCGACGCTCAAAAAGCTCATCGACTCTTGGAAGACCGGTCGTGATATCACGCCCCGCCAAACCACCTCCGTGAAAAGTTCTAAGTGTAAGCTGTGTGCCAAGTTCACCAATCGATTGCGCTGCGACTATACCAACCGCCTCGCCAATTTTTACATCTTCATTTGTCCCTAAATCTAATCCATAACACTTCGAACAGAGACCATAAAGAGTCTTACACGTTATCGGTGACCTGACTTCGATTGATTCTATGCTCTTGTCCAAAGCTATTTCTGCGGCAGCTTCCGCGGTGATTATTTCTCCGGCCTTAGCAACGATTTTCTTGCCTATCTTAATATCGTTTAATGGAACTCTCGAGAATAGTCTGTCTGTAAAACCGTAGCTGTATTCCGCTATCTCATCTTCTTTATAAACCGTTATGCCTGTCGTCGTCTTACAATTATCTTCTTTTATAACCATGTCCTGAGCGGCATCTATAAGCCTGCGGGTAAGATATCCAGCCTCAGCTGTTCTTAGAGCAGTGTCTACGAGACCCTTACGTGACCCGTGGGTTGATATAAAGTACTCCAAGCTTGTGTGTCCTTCTTTGAGGGATGTACGAATCGGTAGTTCGATGCTTTCACCTTTAGGGTTTGCAACGATTCCTCTCATGCCAGCCATTTGGTTCGGTTGGTTCCAAGACCCCCTAGCTCCGGACTGGATGATAACCGATATCGGGTTTGATTCTCCAAGACTTTCTGGAACCCTTTGGTCAACTTTGCTCTTGGCTTCTGACCATACCTCTATGCTTCGCTCTCTACGTTCAGCGTTTGTAAGAAATCCGTCCTGATATTGCTTGCCGATGAGATCAACTTTTGCGCTCGCTTCTTCCAAAATTTCTTTCTTGAGTTTGGGCACAATGATGTCACTTGCGCCAAGGCTGATGCCAGACACGGTCGCGTATTCGAACCCGACGTCTTTTATCTTGTCTAGCGTATCGCGAGCTGTCTCCGCGCCATAGATATTTATAAGTTTTCCGACAAGACTCGTGAGCGATTTTTTTGTAACCGTCTCGTTAAGGAATGCATGCTCCTCGGGTAGGGCTTCGTTAAATATAACCCTTCCACAGGTCGTTCTCATTTTACCCACGTAGACAGGAGTGGATAGTTTTATGTAGTCGTTGTTGTAGGCAAGCTTTGCCTCTGCTCCCGATGAAAAGTGTTTTTCCGGAGTTCCGCTTTCTTCAACCATTCGAGTTACATAGTGACAACCGAGCACTATGTCTTGTGTTGGGACCGTAATCGCTTCACCCGAGGCCGGTTTTAGCAGATTGTTTTTTGATAGCATGAGTCCGCCCGCTTCGAACTGCGCTTCATCTGACAATGGCAAGTGGACTGCCATCTGGTCACCGTCGAAGTCCGCGTTGAATGCAGCACAAACCATAGGGGGAATTTGAATAGCTAAGCCCTCTACAAGAATCGGCTTAAATGCCTGGATACTTAATCTATGTAACGTTGGTGCGCGGTTTAGTAGAACTTTCTTATCGGCTATAACATCTTCTAAAATTTCCCACACTTCCGGAGGCGCCTGGTCAATTAAGCGGTTTGAGTTCCTGATGTTATATGCCAGGCCGTGCTCTATAATTTTGTGTATTACAAACGGGCGGAAAAGTTCGAGCGCCATTCGTTTTGGAATTCCGCACTCATCAAGGCGCAAATTAGGACCGACGACGATTACTGAACGGCCAGAATAGTCGACTCTCTTACCGAGGAGGTTCTGCCTAAATCTTCCCTGCTTACCCTTTAACATATCTGACAGAGATCTTAGCGGCCGCCTTCCACGGGCAGTTTGCTTTGATCGAGAGTTATCGATCAACACATCAATTGCTTCTTGCAACATTCTCTTTTCGTTTATGACGATCACGTCTGGAGCTTTAAGCTCAAGCAACTTCTTTAGCCTGTTGTTTCTGTTTATTACCCTTCTGTAGAGATCGTTTAGGTCGGATGTCGCGTAACGGCCACCGTCTAGCGCGACCATCGGCCTTAAGTCTGGGGGGAGAATCGGCAGAACTGTTAATACTGTCCACTCGGGTCTTATTCCGTTTGTGATCATCGACTTCATGAGCTTCAGCCTCCTCAATAATTTTTTTCTTCGTGCCGCGTCTCTTGAGCTCTTAAGTTCTTTCTCAACATCCTTGACTGCTTTTGCGAGATCTATACTCTCGAGGACTTTTCTAACACCTTCACCGCCGCTCATCACCGTGAATGCATTCCCGAATCTTTTTCCAAAATCTATGAATTCTGCTTCGCTTAGAATTCTTCCTGGGCGCAAATCATTTAAGAAGTCCCGCGCACCCATCGCAGCTGTTTCAAGCTCCGATTTCTTCTTATCCTGTTCGTTTTGACGTGCTTTGTATTCTTTTTCCACATCAGCCAGGGCGGCTTTTCTTTTTTCTTCGTCTACTGCTGTAACAATGTAGGCTGCGTAGTAAACTACTCGCTCAAGCTTTTTCAGCGGTTCGTCTAACACAAGGCTCATTACAGATGGCACGTTTTTCAGAAACCAGGTATGTGCAACTGGGGTTGCAAGCTCGATGTGCCCCATTCTTTGGCGTCTTACTATCGAGCGTGTTACTTCGACACCGCATTTGTCGCAAACCACACCCTTGTAGCGAATTTTTCTATATTTACCGCAATAACATTCCCAGTCTTTTGTCGGCCCAAATATGCGCTCCGAAAATAGTCCGTCTTTCTCAGGACGTTGTGTTCTATAGTTAATCGTTTCTGGCTTTGTGACCTCGCCGTGCGACCACGAAAGTATATCCTCGGGTGAGGCTATTCTAATCTTCAACGCTTCAAAATCTGTTCTTCGTGGCATATCTACTTACTTTTATGTATTCTCTTGTTCTTCCTCTCGTCCTCTTCGGTTCCGATCTCGTCGTCCTTACCTCTAACCTGCTCGACAGATAATCCAAGTGCTTTTAACTCGTTTACCATTACGTTAAAGGATGCTGGGATATTCTGCTTTCTAACTCTATCGCCACGCACTATTGCTTCGTAAACCGCGGAGCGCCCCGACACATCGTCCGATTTTATAGTAAGCATCTCCTGGAGTGTGTGCGCTGCCCCATAACCTTCTAGGGCCCATACCTCCATCTCACCGAACCTTTGTCCGCCAAGCTGTGCTTTACCACCCAACGGCTGTTGGGTAATTAGAGAATATGGACCTATCGAACGCATGTGTATTTTGTCAGCGACTAAGTGGTTCAACTTCAAAATATAGATAACGCCGACTGTTACATCGCCCTTGAACGGCTGGCCCGTCCGTCCGTCGTAAAGTTTCGCTTTACCGGTCTCCGGTAAGCCGGCTTTTATCAGCTCTTCCTTGATTTGCTCTTGTGTCGCTCCAGCGAAAACTGGCGTGCTAGCTCGATACCCAAGAGTTTTTGCTGCCCAGCCCAGGTGTGTCTCGAACAATTGTCCAAGATTCATTCTGGACACAACTCCGAGTGGATTTAGAATTATGTCGACAGGCGTGCCGTCTTCCAAGAATGGCATGTCCTCGACTGGACGAATTTGAGATACAACACCTTTGTTACCGTGACGACCGGACATTTTGTCGCCGGCTTGGATATTTCTCATAGTCGCCACTTGAACGTGTATTTTCGAGATCACTCCCGGGTCAAGCTTTCCTCCATCTCCTTTTTCGCGTGAGAATACCTTTATACCCACGACTCTGCCGGATTTGCCGTGCGGTAATTCAAGCGAAGTATCTTTGACGTCCCTCGCCTTCTCTCCAAAGATTGCACGTAGAAGTCTTTCTTCAGGCGTTAGTTCGCTTTCTCCTTTAGGAGAAATTTTACCGACGAGGATATCGCCACCCCTAACTTCAGCACCGATGCGAATTATACCCTCTTCGTCCAAATTTCTAAGTTTATCTTCCGAGACGTTGGGGATGTCCGGAGTTGTAATTTCGGGTCCGAGTTTTGTATCACGCACATCGACTACGTGTTCCTCAATGTGAATCGAGCTGTAGATTGCCTCTCTTTGAACTTTTTCTGAAAGAATTATGGCATCCTCAAAGTTCGCACCTTCCCATGAAGTGAAGGCTACAACAAGATTTTGTCCCAGAGCCAAAACTCCATTTTCAGTAGATTGGCCATCTGCCAACGCCTGCCCTTTCTTAATTTTATCTCCTCTTCTAACAAGAGGTCTGTGCGAAATCGCCATGTACTGATTCGACATCTTAAATTTGTCGAGTTTGTACTCTTTCTTTTTCCCATCGTTAGCGTTCTTTATAATAATGTGGTCGCCATCAACCTCGGTAACAGTCCCGGGGGTCTCAGCTAGGATTACTCTGCCCGAATCTCTCGCTACTTTCTCTTCTACGCCAGTACCGACGTACGGCGCTGCCGGGCTAATACATGGGACCGCCTGTCGCTGCATGTTTGATGCCATTAGAGCTCTATTCGCATCGGTGTGCTTCAGAAACGGCACGAGGGATGTTGCAACACTGACTAACATATTTGGAGCGACATCGATAAAGTCAACTTCGGAAGCCGCGCAAGTTCCCGCTTTGCCTTTTATCCTGCCGTCTACCGTACTATCCGTGATTACTTTTTTGTCGTTGAATTTCGCACTAGCCGAAGCTATGTTAAATTTTTCTTCTTCTTTAGCGTCAAGCCAGACAACTTTGTCTGTTAACTTTCCTTTTTCAACTTTTATGTACGGCGTAACAATGAACCCGTATTTATCCAGCTTCGCGAAACTCGCAAGACGATTAACAAGTCCTATGTTTTGCCCTTCCGGTGTTTGAATCGGACATATACGACCGTAGTAAGAAGTATGTACGTCGCGCACTTCCATTCCGGCACGCTCACGAGTAAGTCCTCCGGGACCGAGTGCCGTAATAATTCTTTTGTGCTCTAGCTCATCCAGCGGATTTACCTGACTCAAGAATTGCGACATCTGTGAGGAGGCGAAAAATTCTTTTACAACAGCGACAAGTGGACGTGGGTTAATAAGCTGAGCTGGCGCGATATTTTCCATTTCTGGAGTTGCCATTCTATCTTGGGCGATTCTTCTAACTCTGGTAAATCCAACTCTTAGGCGGATCTGAAGAAGCTCTCCTAACGCGCGGACTCTACGTCTGCTTAGATTGTCTACATCGTCAGACTCGGCGTTCGGATCATTATTCAAACGGATAATTTCTTTGATTACATTTATTAAGTCGTTTAACGTGAGTAGCTTGCTTACTTCCTTGTTGTTCTCAAGTCTCTGATTCAGCTTGAACCTTCCAACTTCGGATAAGTCATACCTGTCCTCTTGCTGGAACATTGAATCTATAAGTTTCTTCGCATCCTCCGGTGTTGCAAGGTCGCCGGGTCTAATGCGCTGGTAAATTTCGAGGTATGCGTCTTTGACCGACTCTGTGGTGTCCTTCTTTAGTGTCTGGGCGATTGGCGAACCGAGTTCTTTTTCTATATTCTTTCGATCCATTCCGAAAACCTGAAGAAGTATCGTGGCTGGGACTTTTCTGTTCCTATCAATTTTCACGCTTATGGCCCCGTCTGGATCTGTCTCAAACTCCAACCATGTTCCACGGTTTGGAATTAACTTTGCGCCGAAGAGTTTTTTACCACGATACATATTAAGTTTGAAGTAAGCTCCTGGAGATCTTATGAGCTGGGAGATTACGACTCGCTCAACACCGTTTATTACAAATGTCCCCCTGCTTGTCATTACAGGAAAATCTCCCAAGTAGACTTCCTGCTCTTTGCTTCTCTTAGTTCCTTTTCTAACAAGGCGAACTTTGGCACGAAGCGGAGCTTCATATGTCATCCCTTTGAACCTAGCCTCCTCTTCGGTGTATTTCGGTTCATCAAAATAATAGTCTACAAAATGTAGCTCTAGGTGCTTGTCTGAATAGTCAGTGATTGGCGATATCTCCTTGAATAATTCTTTCAATCCCTCTTTTCTAAACCACTCGTAAGACTCCGTCTGTATTAAAGCTAAATCGGGCTGCTCAACTAAAGCGCCCGAGTGAGATGAGAATGTCTTCGTTGGAAGTTTTGGCATGAGAATAAGGCGGCCGATTCAATAAACGGTTTTTATTCCTCTAAATTTTAATAGCCTAGGTATTTAACAACATTACTGTTGTGTTCGTCAAGACTTGAAGCAAACACAGCCCTTCCAGTCTCCGGATCGGAAATATAATACAAATATGGAGACTTTTCTGGATTTATGCTCGCTTCTATCGCATCGAGGCCCGGGTTCCCTATCGGACCCGGAGGAAGACCCCTATGTAGGTAGGTATTGTACAGTGAATCAATTTTTTTGTCACTATCTGTGATTGGTAAACACGGATCCCCTTTTAGGTAGCATATCGAGGCGTCTATCTGAAGCGGAATCCCGGCTTCTAGCCTTTTTTGAATTACACCGGCAACGATTCTGCGATCTTCCGAGTGTGGTACTTCTGCCTCTATTAAAGAGGCTATTATAATAACCTCTTTAAGCTCTTCAGCGGATAGATTCTCGACAGACAAAGATTTTAGTTTGCTGTTAAAGTTCTCCTCAAATTTTCCTTTAACAACATCTAGGCTTGAACCGAGAAAGAATTCATATGTATCTGGGAATAGGAATCCCTCGAGCTCTTTTGGCAGTGTACTATCTGCTAAAACGCCTTTAGCATTTAGGATGCTGTTTACCTCGGATGCCGTCGAGCCTTCCCTAATCGTAACGGTTGCCTTTGGGGTTTCCGGTGGCTCACGAAGACTGACTCTCGAAACCATGCTAGCAAGCCCCATAATAAACAGCGCGGTTACCGCCGCGAGTATAAGTGATGACTGTTTCATTAATATCCTACTCTCTTTTCCGTAACACTCTGCAGGATGCCAATGAGCGCCGCTACTGTCAATAAGTTCGACCCTCCGTAGCTTACAAATGGCAATCCTATACCTATAACTGGCAAAAGCCCCAAGGTCGAACCCATATTGATAATGAAATGAATTAGCAACACTAAAACTGTTCCTAGCGCGACGAACCTTGGCATATTGCTGTTACTCTCGCGGCCCCTTTTAAGCAATCTGTAAATTAGAAACACAAACGCGGACACAAGAATAAATCCTCCCAGGAAGCCCCACTCTTCAACGAAGGCGGCGAATACGAAATCTGTCTCGGCCGCTGGGAGAAATCCGAGTTGTACTTGGGTGCCACCGCCGAATCCCTTTCCAAAAAATCCGGCTGATCCTATGGCAATCTTCGACTGAGCAACGCTGTAATTCACTCCCAAAGGATCTTCTCCTGGTTGAAACAATGCCGCGACTCTCGCCTTCTGATAATCCGCGAATAGAAAACCCCACGCTAGAGCTCCAATTATAGCGAATACTAATAAGCCAATGAGAATATATTTTTTTGGTATGCCGCTTAAAAGCAGATACCCAAGCCAAATGCCTAAGAGAACAAGACCACTGCCAAGATCCGGCTGTAAAAGGACAACTACCGTTGGGATAAAGAAATATAAAAAGGAGGTAGTTATAATTCCTAATCTCGCTATCGCTATGTGACGTGTGGCGAAAAAGCTAGAGAATAGAATTATTAACGCCGCTTTCATAAATTCGGACGGCTGGATTTGGAATGGCCCTAATACAATCCAGCTACGAGCTCCATGTATCACCGGAGCTATAAGATATGTAATAACGAGGAGGAGGAGAATCGAGAAATAGATTCCAAAGATAAACCACCTGTAGTTAAATAAAGCCCGCAGATTCGAAAATGGTAGGCCTAGCATCAAAAAAAGTGCAGCAGAAAGCCATATAAGTTGCTTCATAAAAAGCCCCGTATCACTTGCCGCTATTGTGAGAAGTCCTGCCACAATGAGAACGACAACAGCTCCGAGAATCCCCCAATCGAGTCTAGCGGAAATTAATCGACTCATGGGCTTTGTACAATCTCACTGAATATTTTTGTCTCTACTTCGCTTTGTCCCAATTCCGCATCAAGTTTTGGAAAAAATACTGTGAATGCTTTTTCTTGAGCTACACCGATATTTTGTACATCCACGGCAGATGCGCCAAGCACACTTTCTCCTAAATCTAGAAGGAGCGCTGTTACTCTTACGCGTTTTATAATATCTAGTGAATCGTTAAACGCTCTGCCAGTAATTCTTGCTCCGTCATCCGTTACGACGGTTTGCAAGTTCCTTAATTCCACCTCGGGAAGTTTCGTCGTTGAGTCTTCGTCCCATTTTGCATTTGTTATTTCTATTGTCGCTTTCGAAACATCATCTTTATTCAGAGCTATGCCGGGGATTACTATGTATCTTTCACTTTCTTCATTGATTGACGAAGCGCCGCTTAGCGATTGGAGCGAAGTATTAAAGGTTCCGAGAATGTTGATTTTGTATTCGAAGGTCGCGTTATAATTAATCGGATTAACCACTTTAGCGAGTACAGTAACCCTTCCTTCCCCGGCCCGCATAACACTAATCGTTTGAGTCTCGAGTTTTGCGTTTTTTATTTCGCAGGGAATACATGTCCCGTCACAATCTACGCTGAGCTCGTTTTGATTTAGTATGCCGTCAAAACACGTCGGCGTTTCATAAAAGTAAACTTTATAAACTCCGAGCCCCACTAATGCAAAGACGATTAAGTATAGTGAACCGTATGTAACTTGCTTCAGGAACCTCATATAAATATTTTACTCTAGATTTTTCCAATGTGTAATTTTAAATACAGAAATCCCGCCGTGGTGGCGGGTTTCAATTTATAATCTCCACTGATATCCCGGCAAAGCTTACTTTCGCCTTGTGGACTATCATCGGCGCATTGCGCTTTCACTTCTCTGTTCGGAATGGGAAGAGGTGGTACACACAATACTAAATCACCGGGAAATCGGTAGAGACTATAGTGTATTTTTATCAACTTCTGAATGGCCAGCTCCTTACGATAACGGTCTATTAGTACTCCTTGGCTAAACACGTTGCCGTGCTTGCACCTAGAGCCTATCAACCTGGTAGTCTTCCAGGGACCTACGTCTAATCTTGAGATGGGTTTCGCACTTAGATGCTTTCAGCGCTTATCCCGTCCGAACATAGCTACTCGGCAGTTCACTTGGTAGCAAAGCCGATAGACCAGAGGTTCGTTCAACCCGGTCCTCTCGTACTAGGGTCAACCTCTCTCAAACGTTATACGCCTACAGTAGATAAAGACCAACCTGTCTCACGACGGTCTAAACCCAGCTCGCGTACCCTTTTAATTGGCGAACAGCCAAACCCTTGGGACCTGCTTCAGCCCCAGGATAGGGTGAGCCGACATCGAGGTGCCGAACACCGCCGTCGATATGGACTCTTGGGCGGTACCAGCCTGTTATCCCCGGGGTAGCTTTTATCCGTTGTCTCCGGCCGTCCTATAAAGGACCGTCGGGTCGCTAAGTTCTGCTTTCGCACCTGCGCGACTTGTAAGTCTTGCAGTCAAGCCAGCTTGTGCCTTTATACGTCCAGTCCGATTTCCATCCGGACTAAGCTGACCTTAATAAACTCCTCCGTTACTCTTTAGGAGGAACACGCCCCATGTAAACTGTCCGCCAGGCACTGTTCCATAAGGTTTTTGCCCTTAAGGTTAGACTTTAACGTTCAAAAGATGGGTGTTTCATTGGCGACTCCACACGGACCGAAATCCATGCTTCAAAGTCTCCCCACTACGCTACGCATTCGGACACTAAAGACAATACCAAGCTCCAGTAAAGCTCCCGGGGTCTTCTCGTCCCACTGCAGGTAACCCGCATCTTCACGGGTATTGCATTTTCACCGAGCTCCTCGCTGAGACAGCTTTCTAGTCGTTACGCCTTTCGTGCGCTCCGGAACTTACCCGGAAAGGAATTGCGCTACCTTAGAACGGTTATAGTTACCGCTGACATTGACGGGGGCTTCACCCAGTGGGCACCCAGCACTTTGTATTCGAAATTTCGAGTACAAAGTGCCGGGCACTCCCAGGATTAACCTTCCCGCATCGGTCAGGCGTCAGCCCCTATACATCCACTTACGTGTTAGCAGGGACCTGTGTTTTTAGTAAACAGTCGCCAGAAAAACTTTCGCTGCGGGCCGACCGAGGTCGGCCAGGCCTTATTCCTAAGTTACGGCCGCTTGATTGCCGAGTTCCTTAGCGAGGAATCACTCGTTCCCCTTGGGCTACTCGCCCTATCCACCTGTGTCGGTTTGCGGTACGGGGCCGACATAATTAATCTTAGAAGTTTTTCTTGGAAGCCTATTCAGAAAAGTTGATCAGGCAAAAACCTGACCTTCCGCCGATTCCCGAACCTCATCATTAAAGATAGCAGTCCGGACTTACCATGACTGCGGCTCTTGGAATAAGCGATGCGAAACCATTAACGCACTCTTCCTTATTTGCTCCGTCCCTTCATCGAATTATGTCGGCGGGCTGGAATGTTGACCAGCTGTCCATCGGCTACAGCTTTCGCTATCGCCTTAGGCTCGCCTAACCCGTGGATGATTGACATTGCCACGGAAACCTTGGATTTTCGGGGATCCGGTTTCTCACCGAATTTGCGGTTACTCATACCAACATTCTCTCTTCCCAGCGCTCCACCCGCCGTTACCGGTCAGGCTTCAGTGCCCTGGGAATGCTCTCCTACCACTCCACCAACGCGAACGTTGGTGAAATCCGTATCTTCGGTAGCTTGTTTAGCCCCGTGAATCTTCGGCGCAACTCGCCGTCGAATAGTGAGTTGTTACACTTTCTTTTAAGGGTGGCTACCTCTAAGCCAACCTCCTATCTGTCTATGGCGAATCACAACCTTTCACACTTAACAAGCATTTTGGGACCTTAGATTACGATCAGGGCTGTTTCCCTTTTGACCATGGAGCTTAGCCCCCACAGTCTAACTGCCGTACTGAACCTCTCGGTATTCGGAGTTTGATTGGTGTGATGAGCTTGCGCCCTGTTCACACCATCCAGTGCTCTACCCCCGAGGGGAATCATACGACGCCAGTCCTAAAACTGTTTCGGAGAGAACCAGCTATTACCAAGCTCGATTAGCTTTTCACTGCGTACCTCAGCTCATCCAAAGACTTTGCGTCATCTACTGGTGCGGACCTCCCCCCACCTTTCGGCGGGGTTCATCCTGGCCAAGGTAAGATCGCCTGGCTTCGGGTCTTGTACGTGCTACTACCAAACCGCTACTTCGCGCCTAAGCGCAAAGTAGCGGTTTTATCGCGCTATTAACACTAGCTTTCGCTTCGTTTCCATCCCATTGGGACTTAAACTTGCAACACACACAAACTCGTTGGTTCATTCTTCAATAGGCACGCGGTCACCCCCTCTTGAACCGAAGTCCAAGAGTAACGGGCTCCCACTCCTCGTAGGCATATAGTTTCAGGTCTATTTCACCGCCCTCACCGGGCTACTTTTCACCTTTCCCTCACGGTACTGGTTCACTATCGATCACAAAGTATATTTAGCCTTACCCGATAGTTCGGGCAAATTCCCACAACACTTTAGTGTGTCGAGGTACTCAAGACTAGGTCATGTAAACATGACTAGAAACAGAGAGTTCATTAGCTTTCGCCTACGGGACTATCACCCTCTTTGGTCAGACTTTCCAGTCTACTCGACTAGCAAATGAATTTTTGACTCTCCTCCATCTCTTACGAACATCCACTATGCGATGTTCGTAAGAAACAGAAAATTTCTATCTTACAACTCCACAGATCTCAATTGTAAAAAATAAAAGATCTCTGGTTTGGGCTTCTCCCTCTTCGCTCGCCGCTACTAAGGGAATAACGTTCGTTCTCATTTCCTCTGGGTACTGAAATGTTTTACTTCCCCAGGTATGCTCAACTGACCTCTTATGTGTCAGAGTCTCCGACGTTCAGTCGGAGGGGTTGCCCCATTCGGAAATCTCCGGATCGTAGGTTACTACACACCTCCCCGAAGCTTATCGCAGCTACGTCGCGTCCTTCATCGCTACTTTGTGTCAAGGCATCCACTATACGCCCTTACAAGCTCCGCCGAAGCGGAGCAATTCGTAAGAAACCGGCCATTCAAAAGTTGATTTTGAATGACACTATTTTTATTTGTCCATCATTTTTGGTTTTCCTCTCAGGCTCGTCGGGAAAACCACTATTTTTAACCAACTCTCTTTGCACTCGGGGACTAAAAAACCGCTCTCTACAAGCGGCGCCTTCGACACGGTAAAACCCGTCGTTCGTTAGCCGCTTGATGTTCTTTGCAATCTGTTCATTCCTGGGGAGAATTATATGGTTCTCATCCCACTTGTGTCAAGGACTTATCCTTACCTTTCCGGGGACACTAAAGAAGATCTGCGCAGGTATTAATTAATAGGGTTTTGGCGGCGTCGTTCATCCCCGTAACCGGCGATCCACTAAGTGTACAGATCGCGCCGGTGTGCGACCCACAATATTCTATAAGCTTGCCGAGGTTGTATGGCAAAACGCTTGTGCGAAAGGCATTTTTATACTCGGCTGTATATCCGCCGATTGGCGTTTGATCCAACGCATATATTTCTCTATCTAAATCGAACTCGACTGCCAAGGTACGCACAGTGAATAACTCTCCTCCAGGCACTCTGACACCATTTGCGTTTGCATTATAGCTACAGAGGTGCGCTATTGTTTCTACATTTATTGTGTAATCTCCCTCTGTACCTCCGACTTCCGCATCTCCGCAATACGAAGTTGCAGCATCAAAGAGCGCGCTCACATCTTGATTTGTAGCCGCGGCTGCTCCACAAAGTGTATTTAGATAACTCTCGACGTTGCTTCTCGTTAAGCTATCCATACCAGTTCGAACACGATTGACGCAAAAATCTCTTCCCATTGTTTCCCACCCCCCTCGTCCCGCAACAACTTGCTCACACGTTAGGTTCGTCCCGGGAACAGTAATTCTTGGCTCCGGAGGAATGCCCGGCTCATTTTGCGGTGTCGTCGGATCCCTAAGCGTAAGGAGGTCGGGGTTTATGGTTTTCAAAAATACATACGATCCGAAAAGAATTAAAAGCCCTAAGACCGCCGCTGTCATCCATTTTCTCGCGTCTCCTATCGCAGTAGAACTTCCACCGGAAGCAGCATACCGCACGCCAGCGTAAACGAAAATTCCGAGCGCCAAGATTGTACCCGCGCCGAGCGCGAAGTTATATAAGTTTGAAACTTTTCTAGCTAGCGGCGGGCCGCCTAGGCATTGCCCAGTAGATACACATTCTTCTACGCTATCGCCATCGCAGATTCCAGGAAAATATCCTTCGCTACACTCATTCTCTTCATTAACAACGCAGTCTCCTTCCGAAGTAAATGTGCATGAGTACGTCCCTTGCGCCGATACAGCCTGAACTTGCGTGAACGCAATTAC
>Ga0209324_10000038_pt1 | contig 73518 bp, 60 predicted proteins | sample Rifsed19ft3_FD_184015 | JGI IMG/M metagenome (GOLD analysis project Ga0209324, IMG submission 184015) | Soil microbial communities from Rifle, Colorado, USA - sediment 19ft 3 (version 2) | ecosystem: Environmental > Terrestrial > Deep subsurface > Rock core/Sediment | place: Rifle, Colorado...
CTATTTCGCCCGATTTATCCGATTTATCCGATTTATCCGATTTATTCGATTTATCCGATTTATCCGATTTATCCGATTTATCCGATTTATTCGATTTATCCGATTTATTCGATTTATCCGATTTATCCGATTTATCCGATTTATCCGATTTATCCGATTTATCCGATTTATCGAATTTATTCGATTCGTCTAATTTATTTAATTCACCATGTTCATCCAACATTTCTTGGGGACCCTTTGGCGTTATAATATGTGGATGTTCTGTCATATCATGTCGGTAATGTCTAAATTTATTATTTAAATTAGGACCATCTGGGTGATTAGGTGGTTTATCTGATGACTTAATCCCTACATCACATGGTTTCGGTTTGTGATATATATAATATGCTACCACAGCTATTATTATAATAACAATAACAATCCCAATTATAATATTTCTATTCGCTTGTAATGATGTCCAAAGACCTTTAGATTTATCCAAAGATTTTTTCGGAATTTCTCCTATATTTGGTGTCCCATCATGTTTTTCTGGAGCTAATTGTGGATGAACTTTTGGTATAACATCAACATATTCGCTTTCGGTTTCAGTATCAGTATTTGACATACTATTTAAAATTTATATATATATTCTTTTTTATTTTTAATCCATAATTTATATATATATAATTGTAATTACATGGATAATTTGTATAAGTTATTGACTGACCGATTATATTATCTAAAATCTTTTCGGAGTCTTTCGGAAACATATTTCAAACATATTTCTGAAATAATTAGGGGATATGATACTTCATCATATGATAAATTTAATCAGGGAATAGAAAATCTAGATAACCATTCAAAAAATATAAATGATATATTAGCCGATAAACATAATTTAACAAATTTGGTATTGATTTATGATTATTTCACCATATCAGAATATGATCTGTATTTTATGATTATGATAGTGAGGAGTACTATTTATATTGATATATTGTCCAATCAAATGAGTCAAACTTTTATTGATAATATATATCTTCAGAGAAATAATATAGAAAATGTTTATAATACATATCATTTATCATATTCTAAAGATATGACTATTTTTAAATCGGTTGAAGAATTTGATGATATGCTAGAACTACGTAAAATAATAAATAATATCGAATATAAGAGTGGTAATCGTTTAATCACCTATTTTATATCTAAAGTTTTAGAAACATCTAAAGGAGAAGAAAGACAATTATTACAGAATAGGGTTGAGAATCTAAAAGATGATATATTATGCTTAAAACTTACCCAGAAAGATATAAAGCAATGGGATGCTATTGCTTATTTACTTGTTCGGTATAATTTATTGCCAGTAAGTCGTGTAGATTCTATGGAAAATATATTAAAAGAATATTTAGTCCCTCCGCCGGATTTATCTTCGCACGAAGTGCGTACAGATACTAATAATAGCTTATTAACTGGTATGATTACTTATTTATTAAAAAAATATACAGTAATTATAATTAATAAAATAACTAAAAATCCTATTATTTTCGATAGTCTACCCCTTATTGATACTAAATATATTGTAAAACATAATTTATTAGTCTCTGAAATATCTGGTTTAACGAATAAAGTTTTAAATCGATATAATAATGTCATTAGATATACAGGCTTAAGCACTACTGACAAACCATCTATTGAATATCACGTTAATAAATTATCAAATGTCGCCATTATATTTGAAACTCTGGATGGTATAAATTATAGGATATTGTCTGATAAACTCGGGACTATAACAGTGAGTGCTGATTTAGCTAAAAAAATTAGTCTTGGTAGTCCCATGAGACCTATGCGGTATAATAATATTATTGAAGAAACTATTCTTGATAGATGTCTCGATAATAAATTAATAGGCATCAGGGCAGATTTCGATGATTATACTAGAAAACCTATTAATATGGATGCGTTAAAAAAATCAATTGTTGACAAATTATTAATTAGATTTGATAAAATATCACGTTTAAATGATAACACTGAATATTCAAATTTTGTATTAGATAAAAAAATAACGTTTGGTATCATCGGAAGTTATTTATATCATGTTTACGATATAAATAGAAATGATGCTGAACAGGCCACAAGTTTTATTAAGGTTGTTTACGAACTTTTAAATTTATTTTATAAGGAATTAATTAATGCTATTTCTGAAAATCCCATTCTAGATCGAATATATACTGAAAAATCTGAAACAGCCCTAAAAGAATATTTGCGTGGGCATTATAAAAATTTATTGGAATTATCATTCACTGATGAATGGAGAAATATCGAAGTCTTATTTAAAGATTTCGTATTAGAAAGAAGATTAAAACGTTAATATATATTCTATATAGGAACTTGGGGGATTGCCTTATAGTCTTGTTATACGGATTCTGTCCATACATAAACATTAACATGGAGAAAGCAAATTATCAACCCAAAAATAAAAATAGAGAAAAAAAAAGACCAGGAAGACCTAAAAAACTCATATTAAATGTACCAATAGAAATAAGAGGGATTGTTGATAAACCATCACATGAAGATAATATTTTAGAAGTAGTTTATCAAAATCCGCGACTATTTAAGAAATTATTTTCCCTCGATAAAGCATATATGGCTAATGAAATTTGCATGGATTTCACTCCCAATTCGATGACAATAACATCTCAAAATCACACTAAAACCGTGATTAAACGATGTATATTTCAATGCGAAAGATTAAATCATTTTTATTGCAAAGAACCGATAAGCATTGATATTAAAAGGGAAACTCTCGAAAAAATATTCAGAAATTTAGATAAACCTCATTATAAAATAACTTTCTTATTAGAAAAAGAATTTAACAGTATTTTAAGATTATATATTAAGGATTATGAATTAAACAGCGAACGTAGATATGGAATTGAAACCGTTCAAAAAATACAACGTCCAGATGAAACACAATTTGATATATCAAATTATCCAATAAATTTTAAACTTCCCAGCAAAAGTTTTAAACATATTATAAATAATTTCGATGTTCAAAGTGATATATTGACTATTAGAAAAAATGGTGCGGATTCACCCCTTCAATTTACTTATGATATTACAAAAAAAGTAAGTCTATCTGAAGAATATTTTGATGCTGATAAAATTGATCTACATTCAACCATTGAAGACGGGGATCTATTGTCGGTTAGCATTGATATTATTAATATTAAGCCATTATCAAATGCCAATATTTCAGAAATGGTTTTTATAGCAGTTGATAAAATTAAACCCATATGTTTTATTTCTAAATTAGATCGTATTAGATTAGAAAAAGAGGATGTACTCGAGGATGGTTATGCTTGCGATGTTATGGTGTTAGCAAATATTAAAAAGTTTTAAGTTTTGCATTCAAATCATTAATTTTAACAATTACAATATTTAATTGTTCAATTACATATCCAAAATAGATTTCTAATTCTTTAATATATTTCGATACTCTTATTTCTTTTTTAAACAGTTTATCCAATAATTTTTCGTTAAAATCAATTAAAATTGCGGATCCGCTATTCCCACATTCTAAAGTAGAAAAATTAAAATGTTTTTTCATTTTTTTAATGGGTTTAATTGATTCTCGGTTTGCCAACTGTGAGTTCGGTGAGTTCGGTGAGTTCGGTGAGTTCGGTGAGTTCGTAGGAACGAAGCTTATAGGAACGAATCGTGGATCCGTCATTTGTGGCGACGATTCGTTTCTACGAAACTCACAAGCCACAAATGTATTTATATATTCGATAATCCTATTTATTATTTCTCGGAGATCATCTGGATTATATATCAAATTAGATCTTATTCCATGGTTTATTTTTTCTTTAGGTAATCCATCAATAGCTTTTTTATTTATAATTTTACTTATGATATCTTCTATTACTGTTTCTTCGGGAATTGTTATAAATTTAAGATTTTTACATTGTAAGTTCTTTATATCTATTTCTAAATTTATTATGGAATCAATTATGATATTTAGTTGGGTGATTAATAATCCGGACACTGTAGAATTATCTAAAATATATTCATATAATTTTCTTAAACTTAACGATGTGGATCCTAAAAATGGATATAATTCTTTAATAAATTTTTCATTAATAATTTTTGCCTTTTCTATTTTACTCGCTCTTAATGATAGCCAATAATCAATTTCTTCGCCTCCACAATATGTTAATCCTCCAGTTATTATATCAAATGAAGTATCTGATTTTCCAAATCCACCTTTTTTTAGATTTGAAAACGCCATCGGATAGTTTATATAACATATAAAATAAATTTAAATGTTATATATATGATAATAACCTTGGCATGCCTATATCCATATAAAATATAGATTTATAAATTAATAGCAAAAGTTCAATAATTATAATTTGATGATATAAAAACTAAATAAACGATACCCGTAATCGTTAATATATATAAAATTCATATCATTACTCACGTAATTTATAAATAATTTTGATTGTTAATATATAACAATGTCTATAGAAACAGATATTCCTACGCCAGCAACAAATAATCAACTTATTTATTTATGGAATGACGGAGACCTAAAATATAGATTTTTGGATTCTATTAGATGGACTATTTTTCCAAAAAGTTTTGATTTATATACCCAGTTTACAGATAAATTGAGTAGTGTACTTAATTCTTCCATTAACAATTCAAATGATTCCTTTATATATAGTGCAATGAATGAATATTTTGTTAAATATATTATGTCAGATCCAAAGTTTCTCCCTTCATTATTAAGTAGTCATAAAGAGAAAACTCAAGGAAATTTTATCGCAGATCTTGCTGCTAAATACTATAAAAATAAAATAATTAATTATTTAGATATTGGAGGTGGCGATTGTAAAATAGCGAAAAAAATTGCTGATATTTTACATATCGATTATTCAAATACGTATGTTACAGAATTATTACCAAAGGATTTGAATTGTAATGAAATTAATTATATTCAAGTATCTTCAGATAATTTTCCAAATGAATTTACAAATAAATTTCAATTAATTACTTGTCTCATGACCCTTCATCATTTAAATTTTGATGTTATTATTGGTGAAATTTATAAAGCCTTGACACTTAACGGGTTATTAATTATTAGGGAACATGATGCATTTAATAAAAAATTAAATGTATTTCTTGATGTATTACATGGATTTCATTTGATGGTTCTTCAATCCCAAAAAGAAATTTTTCAAAATTATAAGGCATATTATCATAGTGCTAAATTTTGGAAAAATTTATTAGAATCTAAAGGATTTAAACAAGTTTTCTTTATAAAAAGAGAAGGAAATACTGGAGAAAAATATCATGCTGTATATAAAAAAATCCCTCTAACTGGTGGTTCCGATTCTGTTACGGTATCCATTCCCGTTCCTGATACAGATTTTACCGTAAAAGTACAAATGCCACCTTCAGCATTAATTAAAGGTCCGATGGATTATCCTAAAGATTCGGTAGCAAAAAATTTAATACCTGAAGAAATAACAGAATGTTCTATTATATCTGGCAAAAATGGAGTCTGTTCTAGTGATAATGTTGTAAAAGCAATAGGAAAAATTATTGGGACATCTAATACAAATAATAAAACCATAATCGAAGAGGCAAAACAAAAATTACAATGTAATGATGAAAGATGTGTATTAAATAAAAATATTATTAAAAATCGTTTGGGAAATAATATCGTTAAAAAAGAATTAACGACAAATTTTAAGCTTATAGGCCCGACTGATGTTACTTTATTAAATAATGAAAATTTGGATAATATTTTAATTCAATTTAGTCATAAATTTCATGATTTCTATCCCAACAATTTTAATATGGTTAATTATGAAAATGTTGGGGATACTTTACAAAGTATTGATATGAAAGATGATGTATATGATAAAAATTATCGCACGTTTGGTTGCATCATTAATTCAGACACTTATTCTGGAAAAGGGAAACATTGGATGGCCCTTTTTGCTGATATGCGTGATTCTAATTTATGGACAGCAGAATTCTTTAATTCTAGTGGAAATCCTCCAGTTGAAGCGTGGACAAATTGGATGCGGAAAACTGTTAATAGATTTGCGGATATAAATTCCGCATATAATTTAGGTATTAAAGAATTTAAACAAGTTAGAGTTTCCAGAATTAGACATCAGGAATCCCAAACCGAATGCGGAGTATATGCATTATTTTATATTTGGGGGAGACTTAATGGAGTTCCATATACTTATTTCGAAAATAATATTATACCAGATAAATGGATGTTTGAAATGAGACAACATCTATTTAGAGATCCATATAAAGAACCAATGAAAGAATTTAAATTTGAAGATTTTTCTAGAGATGTTAGGGTTAAATGGGAGATTTAACATTTTTAAAATTATTTAATAATTTTTTTATTTACAATATTATAAACAATACTAAAAATGCATAAAATTTTAATGTGTGTTATTATAGTTTTACTCATTATTTATTTTGTTAACAATAATCGCAGTAATTGTAGATGCAAAGCAACTGAACCTTATCTCAATGATCGCCCAAATGATGTTGTTGATGCTAGATATTTAGCCAGACAAGATCAAGGGGGGTCAATCGACCGTGGATCGCATTATGGCGAACTTGATTTACAACATGGCCTGTATTAATTTAAATAATTTTATAATTATTTAAATTACATTAATATAATTATTGATAATGGCTTTCTTTTATATTGATAATGTTATAATACTATTAATTTTAGTATTGGTGTTATTATATTTGCTTTATAAAAAGCGAATATGTAAAAAAGAACCCTATAGAAGTTGCTGTTGGAAAGGATGTTCACTTTGCACCAAAAAAAATTTAAGAGATACTATTAGTTTTAATCCATTTCTAATCACATAATTATAGGTATAAAATAATTTATTTATCTTTTTTGTTGACTATAGGGACATTGATTAACAAATAACTGGCAATTTCGACTGCCAGTTTTCCTGGTGCTGTCATATTTCTTTCTGTTAATAATTCAGCTATATCAGTAATCACTGAATCCATTTGTCTCATTTTATTATTAGGAATATTCAAACGCATAATGATTTCTTTAATTAATGTTTTTTTATTTATTAAATCCCTAATAAATCGCAAATCATCAAAATATTTATATAATCTATCCATTCGCTCATCTTTATCATTTAGATGCTCAATATTATCTATAGGCAGTGCCCCCATGGATTCGGGCAAACAACAAACTTCTTCTTCATTTAAATCTTCTCGTAACAATTTTATTTCTTCTTTAATTTCATTTTCTGGAATTAATTTATAATAATTCCTTGTTGAGGTGTTTCTTGATGTGAATAATATTTTCGGAAGGAATATACCCGCAATAATGATTTTCATTATCGTAACAATATCGTATAATATTTTTTCTATTTTATATAGAAAAAATACGAATATAAAAAATGATAAGACAATCACAGAACCAGTTATCATATCCATAACGCTATAATATACCATGATATATTTTTTATTGATAATTTACCAATGGGGTAGGAGGGATTTGGGTAAAACTTTTCCTAACCCTTCAAAAGGGGTTTTGCATCCCCCAAAGAAGAAAATCAAAACAAGGACAACAATTAGCAATAAGAGAAAATCCGAATTCATAAATATTTAATATATATATAATAAATATATAAAAATTTTATAAAAAATATTAAATTATTTTTTAAATAATTAATATTTTTTTTTATTTTTTTTAGGACATATTAATATACGCAACATACATATGACTATCGTTGGTGGTAGACGCCGAAGATCTCGTAAGTCAGCTGATAAAGCACCGAAACGTCGCCGAAGTCGACGAAGCAAGACGGGAAAGCGGAGGAGCCGTCGTAAGTCGGGGGGCCGTCGTCACAAAGCGGCAGGCGGTGCCTCTAAATGAAAATTATTATTTATTGAGGATTACTAAAATCTTCAATTAATCTATCAAGTCCCCCAAAAAGTTTATCTTTTTCAAATATTATTGGAAATGTTTTGTAATTATTTAAAAATATCGATTGTAAAAAAACTTTTTTTTCTTCATCTTTAATTTTATACACCCTTACGTAATATTTAGTGGAGGGATAGTCCTTTATATTTTTTTCCTCTAAACCGTTAATGATTTTTAATCCTCTATGTTCAAAAAATTCTAGGGCCATTTTACAAAAACAACATCCGTCAATAGTATACATTGTCCATGGATCATTTATTGATGGCTGGGAAAACGAATCCTTTACCATAGATAATTTGACACTACAAATTTAAATTTATAAATATATATATATATTTATAAAAATGGATAGAAATAACACTGATTTTCCAATACGAATATCCGAATATATTAAAAATATTAAAATAGATTCCAAATGGAAATTCCTTAAATATTATCAATATGTTGTACGTGAATATATGCGCGGAACTAATAAAGATATTCGGTCTAGAGGAATATTATTATATCATGGAATGGGTATGGGCAAATCGATGTCTGCCATTGCTATAGCAATGGATGTTATCGATGAACGACAACCGATAATATTATCAACCAAATCTTTGCATGGAAATTTTTACGATAATATTATTAAATATATTCGGTTGAGATCTAAATATGATTTAGATTATTCTATTGGATTATTAAATGATGTCGATTTAAAAAAATATATTGATAAAAAATTTTCATTTGTTTCCATGAATGCTAGTAATATGATACAACAAATGGTTGTGGCCAGTGAAGGAACTATTAGCAAAGAAATAAATTTATTGTCTAGAAAAATCAAAAATCTTGTTGGATTAGGTTCTCTGGATAATAAATTATTAATTATTGATGAAGCTCATAATCTCTTTCGGGCAGTTACCAATGGTAGTCAAAATGCTAAAGAATTATATGATATGATTATTAATTCTAAAGATCTAAAATTAATATTATTAACTGGGACTCCTATTGCCAATAATCCTTTTGAATTAGCGATTTGTTTTAATATGTTAGCTGGAAAACCTAATAAGCCATTAATGCCAGAAGATTATATCGATTTTTATAACTATTTTATTGATGAAGAAAATAGAACCATTAAAAATAAAGAAAAATTTCAGAATAGACTTTTCGGACTCGTTAGTTATATTTCTTACGATTTTGTAAAATCAGAAGAAATCGAACTTCCAAAGGAACTGAATACGATTATTAGGTATCTACCTATGCAACCAGATCAATATATGTTATATCAATTAGCTAGGGATAAAGAATTGGAAGAAAAACAAAAATTTCCGTCATATCCGCTTAAACCTGTTCCGAGTCTTCAAAAACCTAGGAATGCACATGCGAGTAGCTATCGAGTTAGATCGCGACAAGCATCAAATTTTGCAATTAGCAATATAAATAATATAAATAAAATTATAGATCCGCTGGATCTACCATTTGTGGCTTCGCCACAAATTGTTGATGAACAAATTACTTCCAATAAATTAATCGATTTATATCAAAACCTATCTAATTCGAGTGGACTAAATTTGGTCTATTCTCAATTCGTCGGCATCGGCGGACTCGGAGCGATCCAGAGGTATCTTGAAATTAGAGGATGGAAACAATTCATAATTAAAAAATCTAAAAAAGATAAATTAAAATTGTTAGTAGAAGTTAAGGATGATGATGAGGGTACAGCCGAAGTTCCTTCGGCCTTGAGTACAACAATTATTAACGGTGGCTCTGCTGAGTATTATGGACTTGTTCGCATAGCCGAAAAAAATGATTTTAAATCTATTAAAAAATTTATTAAAAAATATTTATCTAATTTGTCAATAGACTATTTATCTCCGCCATTTATTTCTGCTATCGGTTTTGATAAAGATAATAATATTGTCGCTTTTGCAACTTATAAATTAGCCGATAGTCCTGATAATTCGTTAAGAGAAATTATTAATATCGATCGATATGCAAATAAGTTAATAAATTATAAAAAATTACTTAAAAAAACTATTAAAGAAAACAAACGATTAGGACGAACTGGAGGTGGTAGATCCCCAGTTCGTAATATTTTATCATCAGAACCTACCGATTTTATCCTAAATCAAACCATATTTGAGGGATATGGTAATCCTGATACTTCGTATTTAGATAATATTATAAGTAAAATCGGCGGGAGTCATAGGGGACATGCAATATTGAGAACTAAGGGAGTTGTTCATTTAACACCAATTAGGGAAAAAATGAAAAAAGAACAAATCATTATTCCAGAACCAATAAGGCCACAAACAGAAAAATTATATAATGTTGTTTCATTCGATATACAAATTAGGAAAACAGACCGTGATGATGTTAAAGAATTAATTAAACAAGGACATGGAAATATTGTTCCAGAAAATGCTAACGAATGGCCATATATATCTTATGTTGCTGAGCATGTTATGGATGCTGGAAAAAGAGAAATTATGGGAATTTTCATTTTAAAACATGTAAATTCCAATAATTATCTTGAATTAGTTGATATTGTTACTTACGCTCAATATGTTCGATTTGGTGTCGGAACTTTATTATTCCATAAAATCACCGACATATTAGATAATAGTACAGTTAATGGATTAAGAATGTATATCGAAAAATCGGATCCAAGAAAAAAAGAAACGTTAGAATTTGTTAAAAAAATGGGTATGCATATAATAGAAGATAATCCTACTCAATTTATCTTAGAATTAGTTAAAGATAATGGGGTGCCTACTCAATTATTCGGCGGTGGCTGCATGTACCCCCAACGGCGGAGGGATTGGGAGCTTGCGAGAGAGAGCTCTGACATTACAGAATCCCATGGGATATCGGAATCACATGTCTTTACTAATTTAGGGATTAAATATAGTATTAAAAAATTAATAGATGAAACTAAAAAAAACGAAATAAAAATATTAAATCCGAAATTTTGGATTAAATATCTTGATGATTTCACTTGGTGGGAAAATGGAAAACAAATCTCCCCTAATATGGTTTTAGATAATCGCATTTGTTTTAAAAATCATTTCGAAAGGATAAAAAATAGCGATTTAAATTTTCCTATCATTCTTACTCCAGATAAACAACATATTATTGATGGTGTACATAGATTAGCCAAATGTTATCTTGTAAATTGTGATAGAATGAAATTCATTGTTGCTACTGAAACACAAATGGAAAATGTGCGAATTCATCCAAAATTCTCTAGAAAAAAAACCGGCGGAGATGAGGTGAAAAGATTCGCAGTTATATCTGGAAATGTTCATCCCGAAGATAGACGAGAAATTCAAGATATGTTCAACAGTGAAAAAAATAAATATGGTGACATAATTAATACATTACTTATCAGTAGCACTGGTGCTGAAGGTTTAGATTTAAAAAATATACGTAATGTTCATATACTTGAACCTTATTGGAATTATGGACGAATATCGCAAATCATAGCCCGAGCTGTTCGCATTAATTCTCATAAATCATTAAAACCTGATGAACGGACTGTTCAACCTTATATTTATGTTAGTATTAAACCTGAATCCAAAAATGAAATACCTACAAATAATTTAAATGATTTAGATCCATTGTCGTTAACTACTGATATGGAATTATTGAAAGAATCAATGCAGAATCAAACTATACTCTCTAGTTTTCTCAAAGCTATTCAAGAAATTTCTATCGAATGCTTAACCACAGATAATAAAAATTGTCGCGTTTGTAATCCAACAAATATTCCGTTATTTATTGAAAACATTGATTCAGATATGATATCTGATAATCCATGTAAAACATATACAGAAGAAAAAATTATAGCTAATGAAATAATTATTAATGATCATTCTTATTATTATAAAGAAAATCCTAACTCGATTTTTGGTTATACTATTTTTGAATTTGATGAGGGAATTAACGGCTATAGATCGATGCCTGAAGATAGCGGACTTTTTAAACAAATTATTGAAAAAATTGAACTTGAATCTAACAAATCCTCAACGAAATAACTTAATAACTTAATAACTTAATAACTTAATAACTTAATAAATTATTAATTTAAGCTAATGTTATAAATCCTCCCGATAGTGTCCCTGCCTTAGATTGCACAAAACTCGGAGCTGTAGCTAATGCTATACTTCCATCGGCCGATATCGTAACTCGTGGTCCTAATTCTGTTGGCGGGATATCTATAATTGGACTTAGTGTTATTTCGCTCCAAACTCCGCTGATTCTTTTAAATATACATATTGCTGTTCCGCCGGGAACAAATCCACCAGCGGAATTTCTGCTAACTATCAAGATATTACCATCCGAACTTAAATCAAGATCATGACCTATTAATTCGATTCCTACAACATGCGAAGATGTTATTTTTTGTTGTTCAGTCCAAACTCCCGAAGTTCTCGTAAATATAAATACTCCTCCGTTGGTACTATAGCCAGTTGCTCCACTTGCTAATGTATTCCCATCTTTACTTAATGCTACACTAAATCCCTGTAATGTCCCTGCTCCTACAGTTCCACTTGCTTGAATTGGTCCCGCTTGATAAATCCCGTTTTCAAATATCCAGACACCTCCATCAAATGAATTATGACTATATGATCCAGCAGCGATCGTTGTTCCATCTCCGCTAATATCTAATGGTCCATTTCCATCTTCTGAAGTTGTGAGTCTATCATTATCATTAGTCCCAGTTCCTTGTACTGCTCCAGCAGTACTCCATGAAACTCCATTATACGTATAATACCATATAGCCCCTTGACTAAATCCAATGCCAAAATCATATATATCATCACTCACCACCATTTTCGTTCCATCATTATTTATAGATACATGAATTCCGAATCTTTTCCCCGGTTGTATATCTGGTGCCGTAACTGTTTCGGACAGGGTCCATGTGTCATTTGTTCGCCGATATACATAGACAAAATTATTTCCAGTGGCTATTCCGACCACTGCTACTGTACCATCATAATTCATTGATACAGTCCAACCAAATCTGGTATTTATTGTTATAATTGGAGGGAATTTTTTTCCTCCCATTTGTGTCCAACTACTTCCATCACGTTTATAAAACCATACAGACCCCCTATTTCCATTTCCATCCGTGGGACCACTAACTATACTATAAAGACCATTTCCACTTATAGAGGCGGAGGATCCAAATGATGATATTCTTTCGTAATCTCTTCCCGATAATGTTGTTAAATAATTAAATTTATTTGTTGCTGATAATGACCATAAATGTATACCACCTATATCATTATTATGTTGTGGTGCCCCTACTGCTAAAATATTATTTTTAAATGCTAATGATGTCCCTTGTAAAGATGGTAATAAATTATTTGGGGATTCCGCAATAACTATATTTTGTTCTGTATATGTCCATTGTCTTGTTGTTTCATTAAAGGTAAACGCATCAACTGTATTTGCATAGTTAGATGATGCTACTGCTACAGTTCCTTGTCTATTTATTGCTACATCTCCGGTAAATGTTATTGCTAAATTAAAATGTATTTGTTGTCCAGCTGAAAAATTTGATAAACTTATTTTTTGTGCTATTGAACTCACAAATGTATTTCCTACTCTGACTAATGTTAAAAAGACCACATCTCCTATTGTTGATAATGCTATTTGACGAGTCCCGTCACCATTTATTGCCACAGCTTTACCTAATCCAGTAGGTATAACAATCGATTGTGCGGTCAATATTGACGCATAATCTGAATATAATGTCCACAATGTGCCAATTAACGTATATATATACACATTGTCAGAACCAAATGCACCAACTAATATTACTGTCCCATTTGCATCAATATCTACATCTCCGCCAAAATAACCATTTAATATTGGTCCTGCTAATTTTGTAAATTGTATATATGTTGTCAAATTCCTGTTAAAGATCCATACCGCACCGCTATTAGCATTATCCGTACTTCCTCCGACAACTAATACTGAACCATTTCCGCTTAATGCTATCGATCTCCCCTGGTTACTATCCCCAATATTATTATTACCAATTAATGTTTGTCCTTCTGTCCACACGGCATTTTCTCGTGTAAATATTCGAGATGAGCCAACAAATAATCCCATAGGTTCCTCGCTCCTCCCTTCACCGATTGCCATTATATTTCCAGTATCATCTAACGCCACCGATAATGGGAATCTAATAGCCGATGAGTCAGCAACTATTTTATTTCCCTGTTGACTCCACATTTCTAAATTATTTTTAACGAATACCCATAATGATCCATTATTCGGTGCAGTTAAATCAAAAAATGCTGGATCTGCTACTGTAGTCTCGAAGTAATTTATCGCACAAAATAATCCTTGCCTGGTTTCCCCATCCGAATCTGGAGGTACATTATCCTCTTTTTGCGTTTTTTTTGTTAATGGATATGATCGCACCCCGAATGTCGGATCGATCCATCTTCCAGTGGAAGCATCATAGTATAATGTTACTGGTGTATTACTTGATGTTAATAAAAATGTTCCTGTATTAGTTTGTAATATACATGTAAATGCTCCTATAACTTCTATTGTCTTACTTGAATTTATACTTCTCCCATGAAGATATGTTGTTATATCTCCCGATATAGCATTAACTATCGTTTTTAGTATATTTGGATTAATCACTTTTTGAGTAGAATTTATAGTTTCGCTTGGAGACTCATTTATTTCTGCAATTATTCTCGTATTCGCATCTGTCGTCATTATCTTATATATATATAATGTTATTTATTATATTTTAAATTTACATAAATTATGCTAATGTTACAAATCCCCCAGATTTACTCCATGAATCAGCCTTTCCCTGCACTATATTTGGAGTTGTCGCTATGGCTATTCTTCCTTCATCACTCATTGATATTTTTGGTCCAAATTCACTTATACCTGTTTCAACAATTGGTGATAATGTTTTTTCTATCCATACTCCACTGACCCGCTCAAATACACATATAGTATCAGCTTCGCCTGTTACTGTAAATCTACTGACCATTAATACATTACCATCTGCACTTAAATCTAAATCATGACCTAAACGTTTCCCTGAAACTATATGAGATGATGTTATTATTTGTTGCTCACTCCATGTTGTTCCTGTTCTCGTAAATATTATAACAGCTCCATTTGCTCCATAAAATGTGGCCCCAAATGCTACAGTATTTCCGTCATAACTTAATGCTACACTTGTCCCCTGTCTCGTCGATAAACCTACAGTTCCAGTTCCTTGTAATGGTCCTGCTTGATAAACTCCGTTATAAAATATCCATACACCCCCATCTAAAAAACTGTTGTGATTTTGAGCCCCAGCAGCAATTGTTGTTCCATCTCCGCTAATATCTAACGGACCATTTCCGTCATTCGAAAATGTCATCATACTGAAATTTACTGTACCAGTTCCTTGTAATGCTCCAGTTGTACTCCATGACGTTCCGTCATATGTATAATACCATACAGCTCCTTGATTTGTACCAGGACCAAAGCTATAAGTTGGATCTCCTATAGCCATTTTTGTTCCATCTGAATTTATGGCAACAATTCTTCCAAAGAATCCCCCTCCTTGTATATCTCCCGCCTGTAATGATTCAATTAAATTCCATACGGTGTCTGTTCGTCTAAATATATAAATTCTTTGTGCAGAAAGGGTCCCAACAACAGCTACAGTTCCATCTCCATTAATTGAGGATGACCATCCAAAATTTGTTCCCGATGTATCTGTAGGAAAATGTTTTAAACCCATTTGCCGCCAAGTACTCCCATCGCGATTTAAAAACCATACTGATCCATTTGATCCTCCCCTATCAACCGTTCCGCCTATCATTAAATAATGATCATCACCACTCATTGATGCCGATGCTCCAAATCCAGACATTCGTTCATAATCGCCCCCTGATAAAGTTGTTAAAAATGAAAACTTCCCATCAAATAATGTATATAAATGAACAGCTCCAATTCCTTCGTAATTTAGCGGACTACCCACAACTAATATAGTATTTTTAAATGATAATGATATTCCTTGTTTATTTAATATGATACCTCCGATCCTTGGAAGTGTTAGTGTATGTGTGTAATCCCACGTTCTTTGAATCGCATTATATCCAAATACATCAATAGTGCTAGCTTCACTCGACGATGCAACAGCTATTGTTCCTTGTCTATTCATTGCTACATCTCCGACAAAATTGATACTCAAATTATCTATAAGTGTTCCTTCTTTATAGTTTGATAATAACAATCTCTGAGCATATATTTCATTGCCCTCTAATGTTATAAATACCACATACCCATTAGATGCTAATAATTGTGTTATTGCCATAAATTTTGTTCCATCTCTATCCATTGCACAATTATAATATCCCAAACCAGCTGGAATCGATATTGATTTACTTGTTAAAATTGTATTAAAATCATTAAATAATGTCCATAAGTTGTTATTTTTTATATATATATATGTGGTTCTATTACCAGAACTACCATGTCCGCATATTAATAAAACAGTCCCATTATAATTTAATTCAACATCTGTTCCTAATCTTTCTGTATTTATTCCAGCTATTTTTGTTTCTTGTATCCACAGTCCGGATTCCTTTTTAAATATCCATACTGCCCCATTTTTAGTATCATCTAAATTACCTCCGACAGCTAATGTTTTTCCATCTCCACTTATTGATACTGATCTTCCCTGATTGCTATTTCCTATTGCATTAGTTCCTACTAATCGTTGAATCTTTGTCCATATCGAATTTTCTCGACGAAATATTTCATTATCTCCCAATATTGTCGGACCCATATCATTAGATCCACCCCCAACTATCATTTCATTTCCTGTATCATCTATTGATATAGATAATGGAAATCCACTATTCGGTAAAGTTCCTCGGGTGAGTTTGCTCCCCTGTTGAGACCATTTATTAGACGAATCTTTGACGAATACCCATATTGAACCCTGAGTAGTAGATGTCGCTATATCAGCATATCCCGTAAAGACAATTGTATCTTCATTCGAATTTATTGCACAAAAAATCCCCTGACGACTCGTACCACCGCCATCATTCCTTGTATGTGCATCCGCTAATGTTTTCTTCGTTAATGGATATGGTCTTACAGTAAATGTTGGATCCGTCCATTTTCCAGATAACGCATCATAATATAATGTTACCGGTGTATTACTAGATGTTAATAAAAATGTTCCTAAATTAGTTTGCAATGTACATGTAAATGACCCAATTACCTCTATTATTTTACTAGAACTTACGCTTCGACCATGTAAATATACTATTATGTCATTCGATATCGCATTAATTATAGATTTGGGAATATTTGGATTTATTACTGTTTTAGTCGAATTAATTATTTCACTGGGACCTTCACTAACTTCTGCTATTATTCGTGTATTCGCATCCGATGTCATTTGTGATACGATTCGTTCCTATAAGCTTCGTTGCACTTATAACGCCTACGAACTCACCGAACTCACACGTATATTATATATAAATAATTTAATATATATTAATTTTTATATGTATGTCAATTCATTCATTAAAAAAATATCAATAAACTTCATGCTGAATTAATTTGTTGGTAAGTTCGGTGAGTTCGTAGAACAAACCGCGTAAGTTAGACTGGAGTTATATAATTAGTTTCATCTTCTTTCACTTCTCTACATCGTAATATAAATGCTAACCGTCTCTCACCTATATACAGCTGAGCTGTTGCAGGATTCCCAATAATATCAACTGCCGTTCCTAATCCTGTTGATCCTGGTGTATTAGTTAATTGTATTGTCGTGCTATCAATTACATCTGCCAAATGCCCCCTTGTATCATTTATTGTTGTATTTAATGGTATATTTGTCGAATTGAAATTCCGGAAAAATACTGCATATTGTCCACCAATCGTTAAACTATGGGGAACAGATGTTATAAATCTTTGATTGAAAGGGGGGGCACCAGCAACATTAACTGTTACATTGAATACATCACTCAAAAACTCCACATTTCTTAACGGGGTTTTAAATCTTACACGAATCTCGTCTATTGATGGTACCGGATAACTAAATATATATTTTGATGATCCGTTACGAAGTCTAAATATTGCTCCTCCAGCAGTCTCCGTTTCTAAATCAAAATGGAATTTAGTTGTCGGTCCACCATTTACATGTTGATATCCTGCTACCGATTCTATTTCTATTTGTACGTGGCTAAAATAATAATATGACGGTTGATATGTCGCATCGACTAGTGGTTCAGGAATATAAAACGGAATTGTTATTTCGGTCTCGATTATATTTTTAAGGGGAGATTGATTATTTAAGTTTCTAACGTCAAAAACTAATAAACCGGAACTCATATCACTATTATTTTGTTTATTGAAACTGTCACAATATAAATATTTATCGGATATTCCAGTTCTTTGTTCTTTTCTAGGTTCCAAAGTTACTTGAGATTTAAGCACCTCTGTTTGTGATCTATGCACTCGATATTCTACATCATTTCCTTGATTTTTTAATTCATTATTCAATAATGTGTGAACATCTTCATATTTCTTCTGTTCTGCATATTTAGGATTATTATATAATTGGTGTCGATTAACCCCAACTTGATGGTTATTCATAAAGTATCGATAATGATAAATATATATTTATCATTATTTATTTTTAATAATAAATATATTAATATTCATCATTTCCCCACCATCTTAATTTTTCTTCTAATTCTAATTCATTTGAAAAATGTTTTTTATAATAATCCATATTCTTTGATGTCCATCCATCTATTACCCTATTCTCTTTGTTTCTCATCTTTGCCTGATGACTTACTTTTTCATCGATTGACATCGCTCCATAGGTATTACAATCATTTAATTCCCATGATGGTAATTTATAACAACTAGTATATAAAGGATTTGTTCCGAATCCTTTATAGTCTATTTCATCATATATTTTAGATACCGGAATTGTTAAATTGTCCTTTCCCTTCTCCGAATCTTCGGGTTTGCCGATATTCATTTCTTCTATTTCTTCTTCTTTTTCTTTATTGATGGTAATCCCCATTTGTTTATTTAAATGTAGTATCATAAACATTATAGGAATTAATAATATAGCGGTTACATTTGAATCACCATTTTTCAAATATATTAATGCTATTATTATTATGAATAGTATTATAAATAATAATAAATTTGTCATCACAAAATGGTAATATATATTAATAGAATAAAAAAAACTTTTTTTATTCTATTAATTTATATAAATTACGTACATTATTCCTCAATTGGAATCATCACTCATCTTTTTCTTCATTCATAATATATGAAGATTTTTTTAACGATTGCGTAGACTCAGTTTCTTTAACCTCTTCTTCTGTTTCTTTTATATTATCATCACCATTGCCCTCTACTTCCTCTTCTTCTGTTTCTTTGACATCATCATCACGCTTTTCCTTTTCTTCAGAGGGAACAGATGAGTGCTCTTCTTCTCCCTCCGAATCAGATAAACTCTTAATTTTTACTAAATTATCATGTTGGTCAATCATATTAAAATTTTCATTGACTTTATCGAATAATTGTTTCATTCGGGGATTCTTTATCTGTTGACCTGCCATCTTTCTATAATATGATATTATTTGTCTGAACTCTCTCGTTGTTTCTGGATCTGCTTTTGTATTTTTAGCTACATCAGTTACAAAACTTTCCATGATTATCATCTGATTTTGCGTTTGTACATAATCCTTATAATAACCATTGAAATTTTCTTTTAACAAATCTACTGATTCTTCTATCTTTTTAAATGCTTTCTCGCATCTCGGGATTCGCTTTTTAACTTCCCCAATATTATTCACAATAACCTTAGCAAATTCACTAACATCAAAATCGGGATTATTATATACCCGATATAAATTATATGATAATGTTAATATCTTGTTTAATACTGTCATTACAAATTTTATTTCACTTAATCCTTTTTTTATCAATAACCCATCGATTATATATTTAAAATTTAGATTTGAAAATGGAAATGGACTAAATTCATTTCCAGCCATTGTCTCCAAAAATTTATGGTCCAAATTTTCCATTTTTCCTATATATTTCCTATATGGTATTAAATTATCACATGTTTTTATGAATGCAAATACTACCTCGCTTTTTTTCATTGTTGTATATTTCTCTTCAAATTCTTTTCGCCTTGCGTCATCTACTAAATTCAAATTCCATTCATAATCGGATAAATCTATACTAAACACATTGTCGCACTCTATTCTTGATTTTGCTATAAAAATATTAATATCTCTCCTATTTAATTCTAATTCACTATAACTTTTCAAAAAAGGTGAATTGTTAAACACATTTAGTATCTCTAATATTTTATTACAATATGATTTAATATTCTCATATTTAGGATAACACATATCTAAATTGATAGCTCCAGTTCCTAACATCTGATTGAACATTTCGGTTACATTCTGGTCTTTTATCGTTTTAGTTATAACTTTTACTTTACCGCCCCTGCTCATTTTTATTTTTGCTTATACTAATATTGTTATATTCTCTAATTTATAATTTTTTATATTTTATATAACTATCTAACAAAATTAATAATCTATCATACATTTCATCTTGATTTGCCTTTGGTAATTTCGGATATATTTCCGAAGCCATCCTAAATATTGTAATCACCAAATTATAATTTTTTTTTGAATCATCTATATTTGACATTTTTTTTATATTATTGAAATTTCGGAAAAAATCCATCTCCCTCGCATATATTTTTTCCTTATACACATATATCTCGGGACCACATTTCTCTATTAACATTTCTCGTCCTAGTTCATTCTTTAATATTTTTATTCTATTGTTCAATGTTATTATCTCTCCACTATCTGGATAATATTTTTCTAATTCTTTTAATAATTTTATCAAATTCGTGTTAAATTTTGTTATTTGTTCAGCCATTATTAATTATATATTTTATTTGTTAAATATTTAATTTATAATAAATTGATATTTACATTATATATCATTTGTCCCAAAATGGTTATTTAACCAAGCTTGCTCCATTTCATCGTCCTGTGACATACTTTTACCCGAATTTTTATTAGTTTTTAAAAGTTTAAAATTATCTTCCATTACTATGTTATCTTTAATCCCCCCAGGTATCTCTGAGGGATTGCGTATAAGAACTTCGGTCTTATGGGCCGAAATGGGACCATTCACATTACTTATTTCATTTAATGGATTATTGCCGTTACGTCGACCATCGATAGCCATTTTTAATTTTGTATCAATTTCTTTTCTAATATTTTCGTTTTCATCTTCAGAGTCATCGTCGTCACCTGCAAAAATTACTTTATTATGATATTCGTCCAGACTCCTCGGACAAGAAACATTATTCATTCCATGATTATTTTTTGTTTGATTGTCGTAAATCATATTTTTATATTCTTTAATATTTTTATTAAACAGGTCTTCTATTTTCTGACATCCCATAATTACCTTCCCATTCGTTATTAATGCTGGAAATTTATTTATCTTTCTACTCCGCAATACTTCGACGGTTTTTGGATCAAAATCATCCTCAGTGAATTTCCGTACTATAATACGTATTCCCATTTGTTTTATCATGTGTATATTTTTTGTCAAATATCTTACTGTATTTATACAGTTTGGTGTTGGCATTACATATATTGTTAATACGTTTGTCATTTCTAATTTATATATTAATATATGTAATATATTATTCAAAATTAAATTGAATATTTTATTTATATAATATATAAAAGATGATCACTGTCCGATCGTTGGCCCCTAAAGAAAATGATCCAGATATTTCTAATCTTCTTCCGACAATGTTTAAACCTTATGAGGGAACTCTACAACTAAATAATATTAATACAGCCATAGCTAACGGGTTTAGGCGAGTTATTTTATCAGAATTACCCATTAAAGCTATGAAATTTAAATCGTCATCTTTTTCGACCACTGATCCATTTATTTTGGTCGATTTTGTCCAAGGGAGATTTAGAAATATACCTATTGATCAAAACATATCAACAGATACTATATTCTCCCTTGATGTTACTAATAAAACAGAAAGACTTTTAGAGGTTAAAACTAAAGATCTTAAAATAATTAAAGGTACTAACCGACTTCCCTTTAATTCTACTTTTACATTATTTATGCTTAATCCAAGTAAATCAGTTAGTATTTCCGAAATTTATATTAAAATAGATTATGGTTATAATCATGGTGGACATTCTGTAACTTGTAATGCTCGTTCATTACCAACTGATATTGAACCATTTAACACATTCACAAAGACTGGAATCCCGTCTAGTATTGCTGATCCAAAAAATTTCAAAATAATATTTATATCTAATGGTAATATGGACGCTAAAGATATTATTAAATTGGCATGTAAAGAATTAATCAACAGATTAAGAGATTTGAAAAATATAGAAATAGAATATCAAAATGATATAGCTATAATTACCAAAAAAGAATCCGATACTATTGGAAATATTATTACTAAATCTGTTTGTGAACTTTATCCTGATATTCCATCAGTTACTTATTATCACAATTATATTGATAATAATTTAACCGTTAAATTAAAAACTAATCTAGATGCTAGTGAAGTTATTAATAAAGCTATTGATTATAATATTTCCATTATAGAAAAAATAAAACAAGGAATTATCATGCGGTCTTAATAATTATTAAGCTCGCATAATTATTAAATTGTCTATATATTTTATAACTTTTCTCGCCTCTCTATTCTGTTTCTTATTCGATATTCTGAATTTAATATCCTCTAAAAATTTTCTAAAATCTATAATCTTATATATTTGTTCCAAACTACTTTTCAGCTGATTAATTTGTAGTTCCGACTGTGAGTGAACAAATCGTGGATCTACAATAAGTTCATCTAAAATTTGTATTATTGAATAATAATGTCCTATCGTGATTAATAATGTAATTAGACCTTTATATCTAAATGGACAAAACAATTTCATTCTAACAAATGTCATCGCTACCGTTGCATATCTATTTGTTAATAGATAATCTGCAGTTTTAGCGGTTTTTAATTTTCTTATTACTGATTTAGGTATATAAGGGATTAACTCATAATATAAGTCTGAATAACCTAATTCAATTACGGTTCTAAAATATATGAACATTTTATCCTTAGATCTTAAACCGCTCAATTGCATAGTTTTTACAGTATATATAATTAATGGTTTAATTAATGGTAATACATTTTTTTTATTAATATTCGAATCATGCAATATATTTATCAAAAAGGTTTCACTTTCATTTAAATGATACTCGTTATATAATTGTGATATTATTCCACCATATCTTTCAATGATAGACGATTGACTTCCGTCTAATCTCTCTAACATTTTATATATAACCCGATCATGGTAATCTATATATTGGAGCATATGGCGAGCTTTCTCTCCTCCATACATTAATATATTTAAAATCTTGTTATGATTCATATTCTGACCTATCGTATATAATACATTATGATTGAGAATTCTATTTGCGGATGTTAAATTTAATATATCTTGATAAGATAATCGAGATATGATTTCCTCTGCTATGACCCGAATTCCCATTATATTAAGAAATAATTCATACGATTTCTTAGTTGGAACATCTATACTTAAATCATATTTTACTCCAACTGGTCTGTGCAGAATTATATCAGGAAAATATATTCCATATTTGTCTATTGCTTTTTTTATGATATTTGTCTCATCATCTATTAATACATTTTTTATCTTAATTATATCGTCTATATTCTCAAATATTTTTATTATTGTTAAATCATCTGAATATACTATGCGATATATTTCATGCCTTTTGGCTCCTATTTCTTCGATATATACTTTATTATTTAACATATATAAATTAGGCTTGTATAATTTTCGTGTTATGTATTCTTCCAGGTCCATTGTGTACAGCAGAAAGAATTTCTGCCTTATATATTGTTTATCCTCTATAAATTCAATTTTAAATAAAAAAAATTGAATTTATGTATAATATAGTATATAACAGGATTAGTTCTTAATACTGTTATATACTATATTATATATAAATTCAATTTTAAATAAAAAAAAAATTGAATTTATGTATAATATAGTATATAACAGGATTAGTTCTTAATACCTGTTATATCTTGTTTCCATTGAAAATGGGCTATTGTTTATTTAAAATAAGATCACGACATTAATGTCAATTTAGTGTATTCAGCATTCAGCTGAACTGTTTCTGCCTTAAGGCAGAAACTTTTTTATTTAAAAAAGTTAATTAATTTATAAATTGATTAATATTTGAATTTATTTTTATCATCAAATATCCATCCAGTTTTTCTCCCTTCGTTTATTATTTTTTCTAATTCAGCCAATTCTCTTAACCATATTGTTGCTCCAATAAATCTTCCTTTTTGAGATTCAGTTATTAATTCATCTAATTTATTTTTCAATTGCTCTAATTTATCTTTACGTTTTTTAATTGCATCATCTAATCGTGAAATATCATTAGTTAATAATAAATAATCATACGAACCTAATTCACATATAGAATGCTCTAACAAATTTGTTGGTAAATATTCTAAATTTTTTAATTTACTTTTATTAAACTTATCATAATTATTTTCGGCTAAATAATTTTCGGCTTCTTTCTTGGTTTTTCCAGTTAATACGCTCAATTTACTATTTTCGGCAATATATCTGATAACATTTTCTAACATTTTAATCTTAAGTTTTAATATCAATTTTTCTCTTTCTATCCTTTCAGCATATAATTTTTTTCTAAATGGAAACCAATATCTTATTATTTCCTCAACTGTTTTAAATTCGATTACTTCACTTTTATTTCCTATATAATTTAACTGTTCATCCATATATTCGCGAAGTCCGAAATAATCCTCAATCGAATCACCTATCGGATTTTTCTTCTTATTAATTATTTCCATAGCGTCAGAAGTTAACTTTAATATTATTTCTATTCCATTGGCTCCGCTGTGATTTTTAGATCGGGATGGAATTATAATGGGATCCGCTATTACTTTACTAAAATAATTATCGGTCCATACTCTTAAGGGTAATTCGGTAATTGTTATTATATTATTTTTTTTATCATGTTTATATTTTCCAAATGAATATATTTTATTATTTATGGGTTTAATATCCCCGATATGTCCTATTGTGAAATATTTTATAGGATCTAATTTAAAATCTCTGTTGTCTTCATTAATCATTTTCTTAACATTTGAAATCACATCCATCACTTCTCTAGCATATATTTTTATCTTCCATCCGTGAGCTGGCATTTCTACCGATTCTAATATTGCCATAGGAATTATTGGCACATAATATTTTGGTTCTCCTCTTTTCCCTTCATCAAATGTATATTCTAGTAATTGCTTATCTAATTCTGGATATATTAAATCAACTAAGGAAGAATTTAATTTCGTTTCAATATATCGGGGTTGTCCTGCATCATCACCTCCACCGGCTCCCGAACCAAAATTTCCATATGGTTGCAATTGTGGCAATTGAATTCCTCCGACATCTAAAAATGCTTTTCCTGTAATCGATTGTTCTAAAGATGCCTTAGCGTGATGATAATTTTCATGTTCCGATATATACCCAGCCAATTGGTCAACTTTAATTGTGTGAGATAATTTATTAAACTTTTTTTGGCTCCCATCAAGTATTTTTCTTCCGGATTCATTCATTCCATCAATCGCATTCCATAATTTTTGATATAAATTAGATAGGTCATGAGCTTTTGCTTCATAAATAAGATGATCAGTGCAATCTATCAACATATTTTCTTTTTGCCATTTTAATAATATATTCTCAGGTGGTTCCAGAGGATTATATCTTAATTCTATTTTTCGTAATTCTGGATCATTTCCGAAATATATTTCAAACGTTTTATGGGCGGTTATTATGTCATCCATATAATATGTAAATATATTGGATTGGAATTTTTGAAACATATGTATAATCTCATTTTCGTTATGTGTTGCTAACCCTTTTAAATATTTTATTTCATAGCTTGATACATCATTCTGTTTTGCCCATTCATCAAATTCTACGTCGTTATAAAATTCATATACTTTTCCTCCTTTTTTGGGATATGCTCGACGTAAAGGAGTTACAAATCTTTTCACATAGCCTTCCTGTAATAAATTGGGCCATAATAATTCAAACATATTTAATATTAAACTAAATATAAAACCTACCCCATCGTGATCTTGATCAACAAAACCTATTATGCTCCCATATTCTAATAACGCTTTTTCTTCTTGATATGTCGGAGATTTAGGATCATATCTATAATTGGGTTGCAGTCCTGTAACCCCTAAAAATGTATTCCAAAATTTATTAAGCGATAATTTTTCATTTGATGTAAATTTTGTTGTTCCTAATACCTTAACCTGTTTCATTTGTTTTCTTACATTTATTGTTACTCCTCCAGTTGTTAGTATGCCATAATAATCAAAACCTAATCCCGTTGATGTTAATCCTTTGACACACCACCCTTTAGCTGAATCTCCTTCGGGTAGGAATAAACTGCTATCCTTGCCTAAATGATTGGCTGGATAATATTTATCATATTCTATTCGTTTTTTTATATTTTTTTTATCTTGACATAATGCTTCAATTATTTTTTCGGATAATTTGCTGGTTAATTCAGAAATAAATTTTGTTGGTAATTTGTATTCTGAAAATACTGATCGAGATTGTACATTCAGAATTTCCTTCGTTTGTCCTGTCCAACTTATTCCAGGAATCTTGCAACTAACACATAAGATAATATTACTATATACAAATTCTGGTTTAAAGTTAATTTTATTATTGCTTAATTCTTTCGAAATTTTACCTTTTACACTTTTAATAATTTCTTCTAATAAATATTCGGTATGTTTCCCTTCGCGGACTACAACTCCATTCACTATACTTAATTGACAAAAATTCTTTTTTGATCTAGAGTCATTTTCGGCCACAATTATTGAAATATCCCATTTGGATGTTTTTCCGATTGTTGTTGATAAAATATTACTGTCATCGTTAATAATTAAATGTGCAAGATCGTCAATACTTCCGACTGGTATTTTTTCTTCATTAAAATATATTTTACATAATTTTCCAACATAGGCACCAGCCATATATGCTCGCGTTCTCATTAACAATTTTATTATTTTTTCGGCTTCTTTTATTCCTTTATATCCGAAATATTTATAATCTGGAATGAACGTCACTAATGTGTGGTCTAATTTTTTCTTTGCTAATATTTTTTTGGGATTTAAAATTAAATCAATTATTTCTGGCTCCCCACATTTTGACATATTTTCGGTCCAAGTTTGCTTATAATATTTATGATAATTGGGAGCCTTCCTTACAGTTTCAACTGTAAATCTTGTTGATAATATATTGGCTAATTTTATGCCTACTCCATTTGTTCCTCCAGTTATACTACTTTCTGCTTTCTCCATATTACTTCCTGAAAACATTGTCCCGAATATCATTTCTGGAACATATTTTCCGCATTTATGAATTTCTATTTCAATTCCTGCCCCATTATTTTCGACAGATATTTCGCCGGTTAATTCATCATAACCTAATTTTATCCATGTTACTTCTTCATCGGTGTCTTGTTGATTTATATGATGATCTAATGCATTTACTACTGCCTCATCAATACATTTATATAAACTTGGTGGATAAGCTATTTCCTTTAATTCGAGCTGGGAGTCTTCAATTATCCATTCAATTGTCTCAGTAATTTTACTAGACCCAGCCCACATATCCTTTTTGAGGACATGTTCTGAGGTGTTAAGAAGACTATATTTTTTATTAATATCAACCATCATCAAATAATTATGTTATGTTATTTTCAATTTTTAATAAAAAAAAATATATTTTATTCAATTTTATTCTGTTTTATTCTGTTTGTTTAACATTTAATTCTTCGATTATTTCATCTAATTTTTCCTCATTTTCAGTCTCATCCTTTTTGACTTTTTTAGTTTTCTTCTTTGTTGGTTTATTAAACATATCTTTGAAATATAAATAAATTATTACTAAAATTAATAAAACCAATATGCTTAATACAATATTTGGATGTGCCGCTACCATCCCCCCTATTTTGCTGAATGGTTTTACTGAGGTTTCTTCTTTTGGTACTATGTCGCTCATTTGGTTGGGTTGTGGCCTAATAATTATATTTATATAAATTTTATTTTTAATATTTTATTTAAAGACCTTGTGCTTTTTGTGATAATAGTTGATCCTGTGCAGCAACACTAAATGATTCACCTCCTCCCTTGGGAGCTGCCTCATTGGCTGCCTTCATGCTCGAAACCATCCATCCCCAAGGGTCAGAACTTCCCGTCACTCTCCCTCGAATATCCCGTTCATGTGTTAAGTTTTGTATATCATGCACACAAGTATCCCGATAATCATCATATGCACCCTCTTTTGAGAAATCTATTTTCAATGGATCGACAGTTATTTCTCTCCCATGTACACCTCTAAACGCAGACAATCGTTGGTAAAATATGTAACCACTTGCATCCCTCATAGGTTGCCCCTTGGCATCAGTTATCATATAATATCTATTTCCACTCTTTCCGAGTCGATATGGGCCCCAATCATCCCTACCATCTTGTATGGGGTCTTTGGTCGGACTTAATTCGATCGGGTCCACTATATCAGATGCCGAGACGTTCGGTCCAAAACTTTCCCTCTTAAAATATGGACTACCTGCATCATCTAGTTCCACCCCTGGCTTTCCAGGCATTCCCCATCTCTCACGAAATGGTGTTTTCTCTTTAACAACCCTTACAATAAGTATAATAAGCACAATAATAAATGCAATCGCTAATACATAAATTAATCCTGCTGCCAATCCTGGTTTATTTGAGGGCCAATCCATAACCCCCCCACCACTAGCCACAAGAGAAGATAAATCTAACGGACCCGACATACAAGATATTTATATTATATATATTATAAAATAAAAAAAATCAAAAAATATTTAATTAATCTAAATAATCTAAATACTACTTAATATAAAAATTAATTGAATTTAAAATAAATAATTATTATATATATGATAATGGATAGATACATCCCTGGAGATATCTATAAAAACATTCAAAAACTTTTAAAATATAGAAATATCGATACAAATTATAAATTTTTAACTATTGATGAATTTTCTATAGAAATTAATCATTATGGTTATATTTTAATTGAGGGTGTTGTGGCTGAAAAAAAATCATTCGTTCTTTTATTTTCCCCCGAAAGTAATTATGCTTTGAAGGGACCAGATTTTAAATCTCTTTTTCGTTCTAAATTTCAAAAAGATATTTTAGAAACTGGATGTGATATATTAATCATTAGCGAATTTCCTTTATCAAATCATATAAAAAAAGTTATAGATAGTTTTAAAATTGATTACCCTAAAATATTTATCGAATTTTATCCTTACGAAAAATTTATTATAGAAATTCCTAAACATATTTCTGTACCTAAACATGAAATTGCCCCTAAAGAAGAAATTGATGATCTTCTTACTAATTATTATAAATCTAAAAATTCATTCCCTAAAATGTTAGCCAGTGATTCTGCAGCTATTTGGATTGGTGCAAGACCTGGTGATGTTGTTAAAATATCACGTATTAGTGATTCTGCTGGTAAATCTATCGCTTATAGATTAGTCATCTAACGTGTATGTCTAGCATAAATGGTGTATTCACTATCTAACAAGTCAACCAATTCTTCTATTATTTCGGCCAGATCGGGAGTTGACGATGCTCTTAATTTGGTCCACATATGGTACATTAATCCTCTTCGAAAATCTGCGTCAATAACATCATCTGGAGTAGTATCATTCACAAAGCTACCTTTGTGTAAATCATAATCATATGTAATTAAAGCGTCCGTAAGAATCTCCATAATTTCTAACCATTGTCTGCGTTTCATATAGTTCGTGCTATATCTCAATAATGATAGCTCGCTTATCATTAATAGAGGTAGATAAGAATTAATTTCTTCGATATAATCCATGATATAATTATATCTATAATTATGGGTACTCTGCGGTCTCTTGGGCATTTTTATGTGCTTGCGTGGATTAGGCACTGAAAGCAATAAATGAGTTAATTGTATATATATTCAATTCACTTTTTAAACATAAACAAAATTATCTTCTACTTCTTTATCTGGAGAAGCTGGAATGTTAAAATATTTATCTAATATATTTTTTGAATTTGCCATATTATTTTGTCCATCTTTAATAACTTTTAATATTTCGGATATTTTTTCCTTATATTGATCTAAATATCCTATAGTTTTTTCTATAGGATGATATACAATATCGACTAATTTCCAGGGTAAAACTCCAATTACATGTGCACTGGATGTTAAATCCTCATATATTTTTTCTAATTTTCTTAATGACATTTCTTGATTAGAAATTGTTATATGACTATATACGGGTAATATGTGGCCTTTTGTTATCAGTCGCAATATTTCTTCTAAAACTAATCTATCACATGTTCCATAATCGACAGTTTCATCAATATTTAAATAATTTTCTTTATATATTGCTTTAAGATTATTTAAATTTATATCGGAGATATCGTGCACACATATATATATTATTCCAAATGCAGATACAGTTTCATTATAACTTTTTGTCTGAAATTCGTGGTCATAATTTGTCGTAAAATCTAAATCATTCCATGAGCATCTTCTAAAAACAGCTTCAACTAATAATCCCATTTCAGCTATATCTATCATATCTAATCCCATTTTTACTTGTGATACATAATGATCTTCGGGAACATTTTCTTTCACCATTTTACCAAATGGTGATTTAAATTCAAATAAAACTATTTTATCCTCAACATATCTCCTTAATATGGAATTATTATATTCGATCTCTATCGGAATTTGTACGACACCAATTCCATCGGGAGAATATGCAAATCCATCCTTATTTGGTATGTTTCTTAGATAATCATTAGTACCATATATTTTAGTATGGAAAACTAATTCACACCATGATTTAACAATTCGTTCGAATACTTTTCCCCACCACGTATATATATTTCCGTCCCAATAATTATTATTAATTTTTGCTTCCATCATATTTCGTAATTTTTTAAATGGACTTATTCCTTGAATAATGGCTATTTCGCTTCCGCCAATACTTAATCTCCTTGTTTCCTGCCATTCTTTAGAATTCTGTTTGGGTTGATCTTTAAAATAATCTAGATATCTTAGAATTTCGTCGGTTTTCAATAATTTTAACATTTTACATATATATGATATCCCTTGATATGTCTAATTAAAAAAATAATACGAATTTCAATTTATTTATTTTTTTAATTAAAATCAGTTCCTTCGGGCACACGTAATTCTTCTGGGGTATGAGCCGTCGTGGATGTAATTCCACGTCCAACCTCTTGATAAATATTGCTATCTTGATACCCTTGATATTTTTCTTTTGGTAAACCAAATCTAAATCCAGCACCAACTTCTCCCCTTATTTGTTTCTTTCCGCCACTTATTCCGCCGACGACATAAAATCCGAATAATCCTATCAAAACCAACACGACTATAATGAGAAGAACAAAGAATTGATATCTCGAATCTGGCACCACCTGGGGTTCAGGCATTTGTATTGAAATAATTTATATATATATATATGTATAAAAAATTGAAAAAAATAAAATTAAATATTTAAGTTATGGATATATTGATACCGATCAGGAGTCAACATGGTGCCAAAGTTCAAAAAATTTCATTTGGTATTGCATGTTGTCGTATTAATGGCAATACCCCTGAAATTCTTCTAATTTGCAAAAGATGGACATATGCTTATATTGATTTTATTCATGGTAAATATAATTCGCTCGATAATTTTCAACTAATTGAACTTTTTAATAAAATGACATTTGAAGAAAAGTTAGATATATTGAGCCTAAATTTTGCTCAAATGTGGTATCGAATTTGGCTTAATACTCCTAAAAAAAAACAATATCATATATCTAAAGCTAAATTTGATTCCACATTCTTAGGTGATGGGGGGGCGAAATTAAAAAAATTAATAAATAAATCTGATAATGTGGAGAGAATCTGGGAAATTCCTAAAGGGAGGAAAAAATATAAAAACGAATCAGATATTAATTGTGCTATTCGAGAATTTGAAGAAGAAACTAATGTTAAAAAAAATTCATATAAAATTTTTCCCAGGGTTAGAAAATTTTATTCATATATTAGCGATAATATAGAATATATTAATATTTATTATATTGCTGTTGTTAGACATTTATTTGAACCTAAAATTAATTTTGAAAGTATTGACCAAGTTGACGAAATTTCAAATATTAAATGGATGTCTATTCATGATATTCGTCTAATCGATAGATCAGGTCGCCTTGATAAACTTATTTCTCCGATTTTTAGACTAGTTCGCAAAAAAATTAAATGTAATACTTATTAATTAGATCAATTCTAATCACTTTCCTCACTTTCGCTATGATATCCTTTCGCCCTTTTATCCTTTTCAAAGTCATCATATGTTTTTAATTTATTTTTTATACCGTTAGTTGATAGTTTATATTTGCTATCATTGAAAGGATTAACCCTATTGCCCACCTTGCCAATATTATTTAGGTTGGCATTAATCGGCGGTACATCTTTATGTTTGTGTGCTTTACCCGCTTCGGACTTAATTGCATAATTTCGCAAAGCTTTTTGTTTTTCATAACATTCTTTACATAAATTAAATTTACCAAAATGCTTTATTCCACATTTCATACAATACATAATTTCTAATCTCTCTGTCATTTTTTTATATTCTGCTAATTCCCTTTTTAATTGTTCATTCTCTTTACGGAGATCCTCTAAAGTCGAGCCTGGCATGGGTATATCCATTAATCTAGCTTTCACGGTTCGTTGAGATTCGTTCTACGAACTCACCTACGAACTTACTATAAATTATATATACTATAATTTCAATTTTTAATAATTAAAATTTTATATATTAATCTCCCTTATAATATTTTTTTAATAATAAACAACACAAGATATCATGAATAGCCTGATCCATAAATCTTTTTACCTCTTCATCTGTTAAATTATTCATATCTATTTCTAATAAACTTTTCGAACCAAATCTTCGCGATTTGGTTGCATATTTAGGTGATGTTGAATATAGCCAACTATTTGCAATATAATTTCTAACATCTTTACTATTCGGATATATCGTTGGATCATGATAATAATTACAATTTAGTTTATTACATAATTTGCCAAATTTACAGCTTTTAACTTTATCGGGATTATTATTATTGATATAAATATATCCGATATTTCCATGAAACAATATACCATTAATCCTTATAGCGAAATGATTTTTATCTTCAATATAGCACAGTTCTCCAGTTGAAGGCACCATAGAAAAATCTGTTATTTTGAATGCATCTAATTTCATCTGTCCTTCCACATTAATTAATGTTTTTGTTGGCTGCTTGCTTATCGTAACTATTTGTTTCTCATCATAATTAGTCGTTTGTGTATTTGCCTGATTGCCTTTCAATTGAAATCTTTCTAATATTAAATTTAATTTTTTTAATTCATTATCGCGAATCTTTTTAACATTAGTTATTTTAGATTCTAATAATATTAATATTGAATTAAAATTAGATTTTAAACCCATCAATTCCTTTAGAATTTGTTCTGCATTTTCGATACTTTTAGGATCAATAATATCATCAGAATTATCAGTTAATAATGCCCCGACATTCTTATGTGTAATGTATGATTCTATTTGATTTATATTGATTAAAACATCACTCATTTGCATATTGGTGGGTTGGATTAATTTATATATATATTATTTATTATATAATATATAATAAGTAATAAGTAATAAGTAATAAGTAATATACTGTAATGGCATATAAAGAACCTGATTTTAATCAAGAATATGTCAATGACCTTCTTAAAAGAAAAGAATTTTATAATTTACGTATTGATCCAGAATATGATTTTAGGGACCCCCCGATTTTAGATGATTTTAAAGGGAAATTTTTTAATAGTAATTCATATCAATTATTTATACGTAATCTCATCAGTCCTAATTCTAATCATACTAGATTATTAATTAAACATGGAACAGGAACTGGCAAGACAATTTCCGCTATACTTGTGGCAATCGAATTTATTAAAATTTATAAACAACAATACCAATCATTAATGCTCAAATTGCCACCAGGAAGAAAACCTTATTCGGAACTTGATAGAAATACCCCTAATGTATTTATTATGGGATTTAGCGGGACTAAATCCGCTTTTTTGAGAGATATAATCCAATATCCAGAATTAGGACTAATTACTTCAGCCGAAAAAGATAAATTACATACATTTCGCGATATTGCTAAATCTGGATTTGATGCTGATGTTAAAAGGTATAATGAATACTATAATATGCTCAAACGAAAAATTACCAGTAAAAAATATGGAGGTTTTTTTAAATTCTTTGGTTATCAAGAATTCGTTAATAAATTATTTATTTCTGATAAAATTAGTTTAATTGAGCTTGAATCACAAGTAGCAAAACAAAGTACAGCCAAAATTGTTGATTTCAAAACGTTAGAAGAAATTATTGAAGAACATATAAATAATGGTGATATAACTATAAATAAATCATTATTGACTCAATTTGAAAATTCGCTTATAATATGTGATGAATTTCATAATTTATATAATAGTTATATGAAAAATAATTACGGAGTTGCTATCCAATATATTCTTGATACTTTTCCGAAAATTAGGCTTTTACTTTTATCAGCAACTCCCATAACAAATTCACCCACTGAAATTATAGACATTATGAATTTCTTATTACCCAAGGATAAAAAAGTTAGAAAAAAAGAATTCTTTATCAATAATAGGAAAATGCATAAAGATAAATTAGCGGATATTGGCAAATTATTATTCGGAAAAATTTCTTTCTTACATGATATTGATTTACGATATTATCCTAAAAGAATTATTGAAGGCGAAGAAATTAAATTAGGTAAAACCATTGAAGGAAAAAATAATTTACCTTATCTTAAATTTATTCAGTGTTTTATGAGTCCATTTCATCAAACAACTTATAATAAACTTTTTATGGCACAAACTAATACTGTAAAAAGTTCTAAACATCCGACTGAAGATATTGATGAAGATATTCATGAAGATTTAACTAATCTTTTAGGTGATAATTCTAGAATTATCCGAGAAGAACTTATGTATGAGTTATTAGATGATTTTCAACCAAAAATTCCCTCGAATGGATTTTCAATTTATGATATAGCATTTCCCAATCCAACTGATGAGAATTCGGGTCTATATCGAAGTTCAGAAACACAATCGAAAATCGCTCTCGCTAATCCCGAATGGAAAAAGAAAATTGGTATTGAACTGATTAATTATGGAAATAGCAAAATATTTACAGGAAAATTTCTCCATATTGATTCCATTGGACATTACTCAACTAAATATAAACAAATGATAGAAGATATTTTAAAAATTAATAAATTATCTCAAAAAATAATGATTTATCATGATCGTGTACGTATGTCTGGAGTTTTATTAATCCAAGAAATACTTAAGGCTAATGGCTTTATAGATGAATTTTCTGAACCTATTAATACTACAAATTGTAGTATCTGTGGTAATTCTATGGATAGTCAACATATATCTCACGGATATCTTCCGTCGAGATTTGTTATGGCTCATAGTGATATAGATAAAAATTCAATGGAGCGTTCTATTGCTAAATTTAATTTAGCCGATAATGCGAATGGTCAATATTATAAAATAATCGTTGGAAGTAAAATTATTAAAGAAAGTTATGAACTAAAAAATGTTCAAAATTTATTTATTATGACTTTACCTGTAAATATTTCTACTCTTATTCAAGTTTTCGGAAGATGTATTCGCAAAAGTTCACATATTAATTTACCTCCAGAACAAAGGATCGTTAAAATCCGCATCTATATTCATAGACTTAATACCGAAGTTCCTATAAATGATTCAGTCTCTCCTGAAGAATACAGATACTTTGAAAAATTAAATGATTACATTATTATTCAAGATATCGAACGAGAATTAAATTCTAGTGCTATTGATGCCGAAATTCATAGAAATATAGTTATGCCAGATATATTAAAAAAGGAATATTTAGAAAATCCCAATCAAGTGGGAAATCTATACTTTGAACCGAAATTTTTGCTCAAACATTATAAACCTAATGAATTAACTTTGGATACATTTATTGCTTATGAATATAGTAATGAAGAAATTAAGGAAATTATTTACATTATAAAACGCCTTTTTACTATTCAACGAGTCTGGAAATATGATGATTTATTCAAAAGTGTTAAACGGCCACCATTTGGCGTTGAAAAAAATCCTAATATGATTTCGGAAAATAGTTTTGTCATAGCTCTCAATAATCTTCTTTATGATGATCTAAATATAGCAACGACTATCCCATCAGAACAGAAGGGAATAATATATACCTATTTGAATGCCAATGATCGATTTATTTATATAGGTAGCGATACTAAATATAAAATTGCACAAGTTGCTGAATATTATATTCTTTTTCCAGTCAAAGATAATAAAATAATTAAAGATATTGATATATTTACACGTCCATTAGAACATAAAAAAGATGTTGAAATTAATATTGATAACTATATCCGAAATTATAAATCTATTTATAATTATGAAATTCGCAAGAAACAATTTATTGATAAATATCAAAAGGAACAACAATTAGGTGGGGATAAATTAATACAAATATTTTTAGAATATCATTATACTTTTTATTTTAAATTGTTGGAAGATATTATATCGACTGATATTTATAGTCAAATCGAACCAAAAAATAATAAATATAAATTAGATTCAAAAACCCAAGATTTATTTGATGATATTATAGATTTATTTGATAAATTTTATATCATTATATTTATTGAAGATCTTATTACATATCGCGACACCGCAAAAAAAATTAATAATAAATTAATAATAAATTTCAAGGATAATAATCTAGTCTCGAAATTAGATGACGGAACTCCTGTAGGATATGTTGCCGGAAAATCAATCAAATTATTTAATAATCTTAATGAATGGATTGAGGTAAGTAAATTATCAATGAATCGTTTCAAAGTATTTGAAGAAAATGATACAATAGTTGGGTTCTTTGAAATATCTGAAGATGATAGAGTTAAATTTAAAATTAGAAAACCTATACAAAAACTTCAAATGGATTTTAAGAAAAAAACTAAACAAGACGCCAGACTAATAGAACGCGGTATCGCTTGTTATACGCGAAGCAAACAAGAATTAGTTCATTTAGCTAACAAATTAAATATCAAAAATATTCATCCAGTTAGGATTAAAAAATTATGTGATATTATAATGAATACATTATTAGAATTAGAAATGAAAGAAAGACAAAAAGATTCAAGATTAAAATTTGTCTATTTGAGTCATGAAGAAAAACCTACACTAATTATCCAATAATTTTATAAATTATTATTTTTAATTATTAATATATATTTGCAATGGTTGTTTTTATCCCGTTGTATGTACAATTAATAAAAATCATCGCTGTTATCGTAGTAGTTATTTTACTTATCATCGGAGTTTTTGTTTTTATCATCCCACTTTTTAAACCTAAAGATGCCGCAGCCTATGCTAAGAAAAATGAATATACTGATTGTGTAGAGAAAAAGAAAGAAAAGGAATGTGGCGAAATTGGATATGGAACAGAGGGAAAAAGCAGAAAACTTATTCGCGATAATAATTGGTTTACAGGTTGGCTTTGTTGCAAAAAATAAATAATTTAAATAATAATAAATAATATTTTTTATTTTTTTAATTATTATATATATAATAATTAAAATGGATGATTATCAAATGTTTTCTCCAACAAGTGGAGGGGGATTATTAGAAAGATGGAGGAGCCAAACTTGGAAAGTACAGATATCCATTGTTATGAATGTTGTTCTTATTATAATCCTAGTTATTATGATTATAGCTAGTTGGAAACCATTTAAGCCTCGCGGAACGGCAGATTATGCGAAGAAATATAGTCATGCCAAATGTGAAGAAATTCGTGCAAATGAAACCTGTGGAGGTGGTCTTACTCTCGTAGGTCCGAGTAGAAGTCTTATTAAAAAGAATGATTATTCACTTGGCCAGCTCTGCTGCGGAACACCGACAGTGGCACCGCCAGCATAAAATTGGCATTAATCGCAACTCAGTGTTAATTATATTTTAAATTTGAATATATTATTTTTTAATATATAATACTCTGCATTAGGTTATGTATATTCATAAATTAATAGAAATAGGTATAGATATAGAAAATCCAATACCCTTCTTTGCTGATCCCAATAATAATTTATTACGATATTTAAAAGAAATTTATGAAAAAAAATGTTTTAGATCTTGTTTTATCATCGAAGTTTTACGCATTATTAAACAGTCTGAACCAATCATAGATCAGGAACAAGATCATTGTTTTGCTAAAATCAATGTACAATTTGAAGTTTCTGCGATTGTGTATATCCTCGGTGATATTATTAATGGATGTACTGTCATTAACAAAGATAAAACTGGATCTATCTTGTGTATATCTAAATATGCTTGTATTGGGTTAAAAGCACATAAATATTTTCAAGGAGTTCAATTAAATCAATTAATTAGCGTTGTTGTAGGTGATGCCAATTATCACCCCGGGAGTTCTCAAATATCCATTAAAGGATTACCATTACTATTTACGGATCCAATTATTTATTATATAGATCCGAGTAAATTTACTTCCGAACAAAAAGAAAGTATTGATGACATCATATTATCAATAACAAATGAAGAAAATCTTAAAGGAGATATTCCAGAAAGGGCATGGCAATTTTTCGATGACCGTTTATATTCCTATCGAGAGAAAATGGAACAACCAAAAAATGTTGTGGAAATGTCCATATTTAAGTTATCTGTAGCGGGTTGGTTTTCAAGAGATCCAAAAATTAGATTATCGAAACCAATAATGTATTATTATAAAGATCCACCCGATAAACCAGTAAGTACTACAGATAGTTTCGAAAGTTATTTAGCCATTTTAAATAATTATCATAATATTATTAGAACTATTCGAGAAATGACAGAAATATATAATACAGAGGAACTTATGCAAAGCCACAATAATATATGGAGAATTTTTGATAAATTTAAATTAGAGTAATTAACAATATTATATATATTGTGAGTTCGTGAGTTCGTAGGCGTTCAAAGTGCAACGAAGCTTTAAAAATTGGACTCCGTCCAATTTTGGTATAGGGTGAGTTCGTAGGCGTTATCAAGTGCAACGAATCTTAACATAACGAATCGTAAGATGACTTCTGATTTATCAATAAATAATAAAAAATATTATTGTTGTAATAAAATAGGATATTTATCAAAAAACGATTATATAGATGTTGGTAATGTATTAATACAAAAGAATCTCAGTAATCTAATCATTGAATGTGCCGATGGTTGTAGAATAGATTTAAATAAAATTCGTGATAATGATATATTATCTCAAATTTATAATATTATTCATAATAGAATATCAAAACTAGAAAAATAAAATATTATATATATAATGACAGTCATGTTAGCCGAATTATATCCAGTTCTTGGACCAGAAGAAAGTAGCCGTGATAATGGTACCGAAGCATTTCAAACATATATTAATAAAATTATCGGGAATTTTGAAGAGTTACGAAATGCAGATTGGACTTCTAATGATAAATCTTCATCAGATTACGATACAGACTCCAATGACGAAGAATTTGAAACTTCAGAGTCTTCAAATGATTCTTTAAATATAACAAAATTAATTAATAGAAAAAAAGAAATTAAAGGATCTAAGGAGTCCCGAGATGGGGAGTCCCGAGATGGGGAGTCCGCGATACCCATAGTGAACATGTCGGGAAAACCAGAAAATACAAAAGACCCAGATACCAAGAATTATAACGGATCAATTTTATATAAATTAGACAGGGATAACTCAGATGAAGAATCCGAGGAGTCCCCCCCACTGTGCCCCTTGTCAGGGGAGTCCCGCAGTAATCTGCTTGCTCCCTCGCACAAGTCCCCCTCTAACGCAGATCGGGAGTCAGAAGAATCTGAGGAGAATACAGAACAATCCAAAGAAGAATCCTTAAAGGGAATATTTGAATTAACTGAAGATAAAGAAGATAGTGGAGATAGCGAAGATGATGAAGAAAAATATTCCATGACCCTGACGGGGATAGTTGTACCAACCGAAGAAGGAAAAGAAGACCTTAACGAGGATGTGGGAAATTTGAGTGAGGAACCCCAAAAATTATCTAAGGGAATATTTGAATTAATTAAAGATCCTGATGACAATATTAATTATGAGCATCATGATGAAACAATATCAGGAAAATATGAAAATATTCTTATGATGGGAGAAGAAATTTTAATTGAATAACATCAAAAAAATATAATTTAAATATATTTTTTATAGATAATATATTCAAATGACATCCGTAGAAGTTCAAAATGAGGATCAAGTTACATTGGACGATATTTTAAATGAGGCTAACAATATTTGGGCAGAATATAAAAAGAGTCAAATTAATATTAGGGATCATTTATCGTTAGATAGATATCTTGAAAAAATTCAAAAGGAACATAATAAATTATATATGGCTTATCCTACAGTTATTCGGCATATGATTCAAGAGGGATTATATCATCCTAAAGCCTTTAAACATTATTTAGCCAGATTGGCAAAACATCCTTGGATGTCAGATGATCAACGGCTTGATTCTTATGCTGATTATTATATAATATTATTTAAAACTAAAAACAAAAGATGGAATAACACTGAGATACAGAGTCAGTGGAAAAATTATCGCAAAATTCTACAAAAAGAACATGATGAGTTTATTAATTTATATGATAAATACAAGACTAAAATTGAACAACAAGATAAAAAATATGCTAAAGAAAGGAAAGAAACTAGATTAGAAATTTTTAACGCTTTAGCAGTAAAAAATGGAATTCCTAAAGATCAAATTGAACAAATACAAAATTTAGTAAATAATGGAACGATTTCCGATGACTATTTGGAATCTATTATTATGCAATTTCAACCCACTCCTCAAACCGAACAAAAAAAGGATAGAGAAATTAGTAATGACTTATTAAAAACCATTTGAGCGATTAAGCGATTAAGCGATTAAGCGATTAAGTTTTAATTTAAATAGACTAGAGTCGCTATCAGCATTAATATTATTTTTTGTTCAGCCATAAGAGAATTACTTGGTAAACATATTCCCACAAATGCCCCATATATCATTGATTTAATCAATAAATTTCCAAAAATAATTTTGTTGGTATAAGCTGTTCTTACATGACTAGTCCCATTTCTTACGTTTTTAATTTTTTCTCCATTATTATTTTCACGTTCGCAATGGTTATTATATCCACAGGTGCATGACTCCCCATTAGCGGACTCCTCTTTTATATTATCGAAATCATCTGGATTCGGTGCCATACCAGAATCATCCGAATTATTAGAATTATCAGGATCATCGGGATCATCGGGATCCTCAGGATAATCAGTATCATCAAGAGCATCAGGAGCATCAGGATCATCGGAATCATCGGAATCATCGGAATCATCGGGATCATCAGGATCATCAGGATCATCTGAATTATTAGGTAATTTATTTTTATCAATATTTTTACTGATTTCTTGATCCATTTTATCAATTAATTTATTTTTATCATTATCAGCCTCATTATTGATATCCTTATTCCCCATATTCATTTCCATCGAAGTATCTATATATAATAGTTAATCTCAATCAATTTCAATTTTATTTATATATAACCGTTTATTTTTATAATAAAATTTATATGGTATTATATAAAGATGAATAAATATAATGTCGAAGCATTAAGTGAATTCAGATCTAAAGAAAATATTAATATATTAATTAAAAAAATTAGGAATCATTTTGGATCTGCATTAATAAATAATTTTGTAGATAAAAATATTTATAGTTGGATAGGAAACTTTTTATCAAGACTAGATAAAGAATGGCTCTATACCTCTATGGTCATTACTCCAGATATTAATAATATGGTAAGTTGTCTTAATATGATGTTCCTGGATCATTATTATGACGAAATTGAATTAAATTTTCCAGAAACTAACCGAGTAGATAATTATCAAATTAGTGATAGACATCCAGCATCTTCCTCAACCATATTATCTACTGATGGCGGATGGCGATATTTTAATATGATTTACGCATCACATGGACAACGATGTAGATCTATAACCGATAAGAATTTAAGAACATTGATAGATTATAATAGGGAAGAAGCAGAAATGCTATCAAATCATCAGTATAATTTAACAGCCAGAAATGGTATGTTCCGCCAGGGTAATAAAATCAATGAATGGGGAAGATTAAAATATACTGATAACGACTATTCAACATTAGTTGATAGAAAATTAGAAGTGATGAGATATAATTATCATCCAATTCAACTTTTGGATGACGCTAAATTATCCAGTAAAGATACATGTATGTTGTCTGATAAAGAAAAATTGTGGATGCAAAAAGATAACAGATCACTAGTATTCAGTGATAAAAAAAGTCAGTGCGATGTTTATCCATATAAATTACCACAAACCCCATTTGAGTTGAACAAGGGCGGAGATAATGTGCCTATAATTACGGTTGGTGATGATTTCAGTTATGGGCCGGGCGCAGATGGGGATTACGGGCAGAAATCATCATATCTGACCGAAGATGTGACAAGAGAAGGATATGGACAGCATGAAAAATTTTTATTATCTCCTTTAAATAATACGTTAAATGAAAATAAAAAATTATGGGCTAATTCATCAGGATTTTCTGATATCGATGATCCATTAGCCGAAGAGAGATTATCAAAAAGAAATATATTCCGAAGTTATCCGCAAGGAAATTGTCCACAAATCAGTCCAAATAAATATAAATGTATCCCTAATGGTGATCATGCTAGTAATCAAATTCCATTTTACGAAAGATCCTTAACAAGAAGATATCATGATCGGAGTGATGGTGATGATACTCGTGGAGGTAATGAATTTGGATCTATACAGCGGGGATATGATATGTCTTCATTATTATGTCGCGTAAATAAGAGAGTCCCCGAAATGACTAAATCTACTGGATTCAGTTTCAAATTTGATTAAAAAAATTGAAATTTGTATTGATATAATATATAAGTAATGGATCAGTTGAATAAGTTATTTAAACAAGCTGGACAAATAGCGGAGAGTAATCCTTCGATTATGTATTTATATGAAAATGATATACCAGGGGCATTTAAATTGAATAAGAAATTCCGTACATTATATATAGTATCTTTAGCATATCCAATAAAATTTCCGCATTCAAATTGGGATTTTATTTGGAAAGGTTCAGGAATATTAGTACGGCGTAAAGATGAAACATTAATTAACTATAATGGAACTAATATTCGAGGATTAAGTGTTATCGTTCCATGGGACAATTTATCAGTTTATGAAATAGCTTTAATTGGCCAAGATAATGATCCTATTTATATTGATAGCATTAATTATTATGACGTTCAAAAATTTGATAATTTCAAAGAATTGGCTGATGAAATTAATAGATTATTAAATTTATTCGAACAAGCTTAATTTGATAAAAAAATTAACCATTTTAAGGTATTGTCATTGTTATTGTTTTTTCTCCGTTTAGTACTTCAATGGTCCAAATCTTATTGATACGAAGATTTTTATATTGGCATTCACAAATATGACTAATTATGAAAATAGTAATTAATGGAAAAGTTGTGAATATCCTTTTAATCATATTTGGGACATCTTCGATATCCTGGCCATTTTCTGGTTCATCTAATATTAGCCATTTTGATTGGGTTTTCTTAAGACGAACTAATGTCATGGCAAGTTTTAGGCGAGCTTTTTCTCCTCCAGATAGTTTCCTATTAATAGGAAGATCCAGTGGATTCTGCAGACAAATAGATACTGAATCGATTTCCCGTTGACTGCTAAATTCACGAAACCAATTATACATATTTGAAACTTCTAACATGGAAAGTATAAGCTGATCGTTTGGTTCGTCATTAAATAATTGTCGCAAACTTAATGTCCCCTCAGTTGGTATATATGTTTCTTGGATCATAACTGAGATTTGATGAGAATAAGATATCGGAGAAATATTACTCGAATAGCATAACCCATCAATATATCCCCTCAAAGCATCGATAAATGTTGATTTTCCTATTCCGGAAGCACCCCTAATCAGTATAACATCCTTCAGTTGTATTGTTAATCTAGGAATATGTAAATTAATTTTTCCGATATGTCCATAAATGGTAAGCGAATCGGGAATAGGTTCATCTGCAGGCACATTATCCACCAATCTCAGATGGTTCCGATGGTTTTCAAATTCTCTGGTATCTGTATTTTGCCTGATTTTTCGATCTTGTACTTCTATAATTTTCCACACAAGATCTTTAAATCTAGTAAGTGTCAAAAATATGGGGATGTATTCATTTTTTTGAGCGAACAAAGGAATAAATAAGAATATAATTAGTGTTGGAAGTATGGATATTAATTCAATAACCCTCAACCGAGTATTCCCTTTATGCATTGATTGCAAATTATCGCATTCGATATTAGTTATCTTATCAGCCATTCCTGGATAATTTTCCTCGTGTAATCTCCTTTGACAAAGATAGGAATATTCAAACATATTACGCCTGATTTTTCTACTCGTATCTATATACAAGTCATAGGCAGGTCGTAATTTCTTAGATATTATTAATAATCCAAATATGTTTAATACTATAGCCATGATCAATAAGATATATTGATGATAATACATGAACATACCAATAACAACTATACTTTTACTGGCGATATTAATATTCAGCTGAGAACTATGATAATGCATATCTTTAGCATATATTACTCTGTCGAATGATCTACTAAACTCCATAATCGTAATACTGGACCTCGAACTCATTGTCGTCTTTTCATAAAATTTCCACGTAGATGATGAAAATTCTTTAATCTTTTTTAATACATAATGTTGCATTGACGAAACCATTAATATATGTATTACTTCATCGAATGTCAAAAATATAGCCTGAATATATGCATATTCAATAATGTTTGTGTCGAGTTTCCCCTGTAAAATTATCAGGATAGTCGCAACGAATAACCAGATCCCAGCTATATCTGTAAATGGATAGTTTATTTTGGATTCCAACCAAACGAGAGGGCGATACATATTCAATAGTTCATTATTGTAGATTTGTTGAATTCAATTTTTTTATACGGTACGGACTCGCCAAAAAATAAAAACTACACTAAAACACATGAAACCAATCAACCAATTATCCCCGAAACTCGATCCCCCAAACTCGCTCCCAAAAGGACCCAAAGAACACTAATTCTCCCCAAACTCTTTCACCTAACTCTCTCACCCAACTCGCTCCCCAACTCTCTCCCCAAACTCTCTCCCCAACTCTCACCCCAAACTCTCTCCCCAAACTCTATCCCCAAACTCACCCCAAACTCTCACCCCAAACTCTTCCACCTAACTCTCACCCCAAACTCGTCCCTGAAAACGTCAAATCAGAAGAGTTCGCTGATCAATGCTGGAGGTGGAGGAACGGACAATTCCCGTTCTTCAGACCATGGCAATTGAGTCCCCATTTGCACACTTTCGGTGCAGGAGTCCATCCTTCGGGATGTGCGAATTTGCAATCAGCACGACTGCAGTTGTTGCCCTCTCTGCATTGTTGAATCGAATTCGGATTCCATCCCGGAGGATGTGCAAAGATACAATTGCTATTTCGGCATTGGTCGCCGAACCGACACGGCTTCTTCGGATTTCCGGCAGGCATTTGTGCAAGCACAGGCATTCGCACAGGCATTTGTGCGGGAATTTGAGCAAGCATTTGCACAGACATTCCAGCAGGCATCCGCACGGGCATTTGTGCAGGCATTCGTGCAGATGTTCCAGGCGTTTGTGCAGCAGGCATTTGTGCAGCAGACATTTGCGAAGAATTTTGTGCCATTCCGGTGCGGATTCCGTCGACAAAAGCCTGACGGATCATTTGTTCGATGTTCATTCCTGGAAGACCATTCGCTGAACAAATACATCCACGAACAAAGCAATTCGTAGGACCATGGTAATATGTGCACGATGGCTTCGTGCACTGACCACCGTGGTTGCAATCTTCGCGGTCAGCGAGAGGGTTTTGTTGTCCGCAAATTGTCGGAGTTGCGACATTGCACGGTTGGCAGGATGAATTCCCGCAACGCTTATTGCGAACGTGATTCCCGTCGTCCAAACGACGACCATCTGGCGTGACAGTGACGTTGTGATCCTTGACACCGCAACGTCGATTGAATACATGCATTTTTTGGCAGTTCAACCAATGACACTTTCCCAAATATGGACAAATTTTAGGAGGGATAGAATCTTTGGGAATGTGGATTCGGTTGCAACCATCCTTTTTGCAAGATTTACCGAAAGCACACAACTGATCTTGCAACCCCTTGCGACCCTTCCCAGTCTTCGCGAATTTGGCAAGCATGGAAAGTGCTTCTCCCGAGTCTTCTTTCCCTTTTGTTTTTCCCGCTTCCCCCGACGAAGGGCACGGTGGGCGGGCCTCCTCATCGGATTCGGGTTCATCAACTTCTTGATCTTCTTGATCTTCTTGATCTTCTTGATCTTCTTGATCTTCTTGATCTTCTTTAGCTTCTTGATCTTCTTGATCTTCTTGATCTATATGTTCCTCTTTGGGTTTCTCAACTTTTTCCTCAACCTTATACATGTTGCCAGAAGTTTTTGTGGAATCCATTTCGTGATCGCAAGAGAATGCAACGAATTGCAAGAAATGCAACAATCGACTGAAATGTGCAATGCAAAAATTCCAATTCAGCCAAAATAAATCTAATTCCTATTGGCATAATTATAATCAAGTCCAATTCAATTTTTTTTCGTTTTGACTATAATTTTAATGGGATTTCAATATTAATTGTTAATTATTATAGGCATATATTTGTGGTACTATCATCGCAAAACTTTTTTGATTCCCCATTCGATATTGATTCCGGTAATTCATGTTCATGATCCCTTTCTAAAGTCGCCAATATTTTTATAATCATCATTTCATTCTTTAATTATATATTCATCAAGGTTTTAATTTCTTAACAATAAAATAATTATATCGCTTAATTACTCAAAAAATAAAACTAATCAAAATCCGAAAACTGTGATCGCCCAATTTAAAGACAACAAATTAATTCCCTAACGCACCGTATTTGTTATTTTTTTCCAAATTATCCCCTAAACTTCTTCCAAACTTTCTCCCGAAAATAATTCCAAAACATCAACAACGGCCGAAGTTTCTTCGGCCTTAACCAGAAAAATTCGCCGATCAATTAGGATGCTGAAATGAACATTTTCCGTTCCTCCAGTCAAGACAAATTGGGTCCAAATTTGCATAGTCGACGGGGATCCTCGCATTGAGATCGTTGCGGTAATCCAGCAAGCATTTCGGCAGATGTCCCAGCTGATATCGGCGATATCTCAGCAGATACGGCCAATGTTCCAGCCAACACCGTGGATGGTTCGAGAACAAGCATTTGTTCAGATGTTTTGGCTTGCATTTGTGCAAGAGTTAGCTCAATCATTCGAGCGAGCATTTGTGCAAATAATGCAGGGTTATACGTATTAGTTAAAGCCCTCCGGACCATTCCCATGACACTGCAGGCGGTCAACTCTCCCATAGCTGTGGAAAGGGTAGGAGGGATAACATTTACAGTATCTCGTGAGACACTGTGACAAACAAAACAATTTTGGGGACCGTGATACCTTGGACAATCTGGATCAACGCAACGATCTCCCATGTCGCAAATATAGGCACAATTGCGACACGGCCCACCAATCACCATGCAGGACGGAATTGCTATCAGGCACATCTGGCATAAAGGCACACCACAATGCCCCCCCCGCCATTGCACTCCCTGGTGACCATCTGGCTCTATATTTTCGAACTTGTTGCGAAGTTGAGGATTCTCCGGAAATATATGCCGGAGCGGACAGATCGCATTACACATCTTTAAACGTGGACAAATTTCCCTAGGAAAATAACCTTCGGGAACATGAATTAGCTTACATGTGTCAGAATAGCAAATAGGGTGGGGACAAAATTTTCCTTGCACATCTCCGAGATTGTCTTCAGGGTTTGAAACCTGCGTTCTTTTCACGCCTTCTTGCTTAACTTTAGAAGCTTTTGTGGGATCCATTTGTGATTGTGAGAGAATGCAACGAATTGCAAGAAATTCAACAATCAGCTGAAAATGCCCAATGCAAAAACTCGACTCAATAGACTCTTTTCTAATTATAATCAAGCCCAATTCAATTTTTTTATCCCTATAAAAGTTAATTAAATAAAGAAAAATACCCCCTAGGGGGCATTTTTCAGGTCATGATCAACCTGATGTATTACGATATATACGGCCAAAGTAAATTCGGCCGTAAATACATCGTAATACATTCTACCAATTTGTATACTAAAGATGATTTGGCAGACGAATCATCTTCGTTTTTTTCTTTTTTGTTGTTTTTTCGCTTTTAACAAAGGATCAAAAACCAAAATCAAAAGTCAAATGAAAGGTGAAAAACGCAATCGCATCCCCAACACTGCTCCTTTCGCCAACCAACGCCTTTGTTTTTTCCTTTTTTTGTTGTTTTTTGCGTTTTTTCTTTTTTTGTCGTTTTTTGTTTTTTAACAACACAAAGACAACGCCCGAAAATCAAACCACCAAAATCAAAAGCCAAAACATACAAAGGTGACGTTACGCGAACAAAATGAGAACGAGTATTATTTACAAAGGACACGCAAATCTTTGGCATTCAACTGTCTGCGGTGATTTCATTCAGTGCGTGAACTTAGCGTACACAGATGGCGCTGGGTGGACCCACGGCCACTGCACATGAAATTCAAGATCGGACACGCGGGGTTGGTTGTATTTCGGTCCGACGCATCTATCAAAAACATGCACGCAATCACAACTCTGATTGGTACAGTTCATCCCGTCAGGACACAAGAGACCAGGCGCACATTGATCGGAATGCACACGTCCACATAAATACCTATGCCGTCTGCCCACCCAGGCACAAAGGCCCTTTGACCCGTCGACACATGTCAACAACCTCACATAGAAACATTCGTCATTGGTTAACGGATAACCCTGACGGTGCTTGGCAAGAATCCCGTTGACCATTGCAACCTTCGCCGAGAAGTCCACTGGGGACAGAGAAGGTACAGCAGGGACAGAAGGCACAGGTGCGGTAGTATCCATTGTTTCTTGTATTTTTCTTTGGATTGATTGAAATCGAACGACAAGAATGTCAAAGAACGACAGGAAGGAACAAATCGTTTTCTGGTATAAGAGTACTCAAGTTCAATTCAATTTTTTATTCCCTATAATAGTTAATTGAACAAAGAAAATGCCCCCTAGGGGGCATTTTTCAGGTCATGATCAACCTGATTAGATGTAAAGAATACATCTAATTCTACCAATATATATACTAAAGATGATTTGGCAGACGAATCATCTTCGTTTTTTCTTTTTTGTTGTTTTTTCGCTTTTAACGAAGACAACATCTCAAAAGATCGAACTTCTAAAATCAAAAGCCACCAACCCGCACCCAACCAACACCCGTGTTTTTCTTTTTTTTGTTGTTTTTCGCTTTTAACAAACCAAAGACAACACCCAAAAGATCAAAAACCAAAATCAAAAGCCACAAAACACACCCACACCCAACACCAACACACACCCAACCAACGCAACACCCGTCGTTCCGTTTTTCTTTTTTTTCGTTTTTTCGTTTTTTCTTTTTTTGTCGTTTTTTTGTTTTTTAACAACACAAAGACAACACCCGAGAATCAAACCACCAAAATCAAAAGTCAAACGATGAAGGGCATAAAGGGATAAAATCCACAAAACGCGATATTATTTACAAAGAACACGGTAATCTTTTGGCACCCAACTCCATGAGTGCATGATCAAGTTTTTCCATCACTTGAACACATCGAGATCGAATCTCAGAAACTTCGGTCCCATACAACACCCCCAGGGTGTGGACGGATGATACCATCTGCGATGTGTGGCTCGGGTGTGTCAATTCGATTTGCTCTTCCGGACGTGTGAATACCGACGGCTCCATTGGCTCGTCTTCCCTCTCAATCATTCCTTGATCAAGTTTGCACTTACATTCGGCGATCGCCTTCTCGGACTCCCCGAGCTCCTCCAGTGCCACTGCTTCCTTCGCCAACATCTTGAGTGCCTCAGTCACCTTCTCGGCTTTTTCATCGTGGGGTACCTGGAACATACGCATGAGGCCATCCAGATCACACCTGAAGGTTTCCCCACACATAGGGAACTCGAACTCGATGGCATCAAGCTTAGCAAGCAGCTGGGTGGCAGATGGAGGGGCATTACTACTGGTGCTATCCATTGTTTCTTGGTATTTTTCTTCGGATTGATTGAAATCGAATGACAAGAATGTCAAAGAACGACAAGAAGGAACAAATCGTTTTCTGGTCTAAGTGTACCCAAGTCCAATTCAATTTTTTCCATTAGACTAAATAATGGGACTATCAATATATTATAAATTAATGATATATATATATATTTAAACATGTCTGAGATAGAAAATTATTTTAATATCTTAGAAGATTCTTGGAATAAATATGGGGATCATATTGTTTTATTATATCAATTGGGTAAATTCTATTGTAATTATGGGTATATAGATGATAATGGGAATCAAATTAATAATACACCAGAAATATCTGTATTATTAAATGTAGTTTTAACTAGACATAATAAAAAGAAAAAATTAAGCAAAGAAAATCCACAATTAATAGGAATCCAAGTTGATACCCTAGAAAAATATTTAAAACCATTATTAAATGCTGATTATACTGTAATTGTTTATAAAGAGACTATAGATCCGCCAGAAAACAAAATTAAACGCTCATTATACAAAATATATACACGTGGAACTTTTATTGAAGATAATAATTTTGTAAATAAAGGTATTGCATGTATTTATTTATCTAATTATAAAGATAAAATATATTCGTTGGGATGCTGTTATATCAATAATATCACAGGAGAAATTAAATGTATTGATAAAATTAAAACTGACGTTAATATTGTTTATGATGATATACACAGATTTATAATTAACAATAACCCTATAGAAATACTCATATGTTTAGAAGATATTCTTCAAGATATATTTAAAAATTCATTTGAATTAAATTATAAATCAGTAAAATTCATAAATTTGAATCCAGAATATAAAAAAATAAATTATCAAAATGAATTCTTTAAAAAAATTTATAATAATATCTCTGATCTTTCAACCTTAGAATACTTAGATCTAGAATCCTCTCCTAATGCTTCAATTTGTATTATTCTTATTTTACAATATATTTATGAACATAATGAATTGTTATTGAAGCGAATTTCTAAACCAGAAATTTTATCAAATGATTCATTTCTACTTTTAGCTAATAATGCGGCTAAACAATTAGATATTTATACTACAGAACAGTCAAATACACGCAATTTAAGCGTATTGGATATATATTTTCAATTCGTTAATTTTGGGAAACGATTACTTAATCAATGGATTATGTCCCCGGAATGTAATCCTGATATTATTAAAAATAGATATGAAATTGTAAATATATTTGTAACTGATAATGATTTACGTATAGAGGTATCTAATTATTTAAAACAAATATATGATATAAGTAGTTTATTGAGAAAATTATCATTACAAACAATACATCCATATGAATTAGCTAAATTATTAAGGTCTTGCGAAAATTATTTATCTATTCTTAAATCTTTATCGAAGAATAATTATTTATCTAATTATTTTAATAAAAAAGAAATTATATTAATTCTCGAAAATTCAATCAAATTAATTAAAAACAATTTTGATATTGATTTTATTGAAGATAATCAAGAAACTATTAGAGTAAATAATATATCTATAGATATTTTTACAGATAATTGTGACAATATTAAAGATATAAAGAAGAAAATAAAAACTGACGAAGCTATTCCTAAAAATATAGCGGACATTTTAAATAAATATTATTATCTCAAATCCAACAGACAACACATTCCTAAAGTTAAATTATCAACTAAATTAACCGAAGATGGCTATATATATGTATTGACAGTTACGTCTAAAAATTGGGATACTATTAAAAGAAATCTGGGAAAAGATGCCGAAAAATATCAAGTGTTCGGACAAAAAAAACTTAATATAACCTGTGATCAATTAAATGAAGTTAATGCTAGATTGACCGAAAATAATTACGAAAAAGTATATAGAGAATATTGTAAAATTATTGATCAACTTTATGATATTTTTCATCTTTATGATATTACAATTAATTTAGCCGAAATTGACATTTTAGTAGCCTTTTCCTTAGTCGCCTTAAAATATAAATATACAAAACCAGAATTAAAATATCAAGATAAATCATTTTTGGATATTAAAGGACTAAGACATCCTATTGTTGAAATTATTAGTGATACTCCTTTTGTTCCTAATGATGTAAAACTGTGCGAAACTGGAATATTGTTATTTGGACTTAATACTTGCGGAAAATCTGTTTTGTTAAAAAGTGTTGGAATAGCCGTTATTATGGCCCAAATAGGTTCATTTGTTCCCTGTGATTTGATGATTTATAGTCCCTATAAATCGATTATACCTAGAATTACCTATGATGATGATTTATATAAAAGAAAATCATCATTCGCGGTAGAAATGTCCGAATTACGTACAATTTTAAACCAAGCTAATGGATCGCTTCAAAATAATACATTAGTTTTAGGCGATGAAATTTGTAAAGGTACTGAAATAGAAAGTGCTGTACCAATTGTTGCATGTTCAATAAAATTTTTATGTAATCATAATATATCATTTATATTAACAACCCATTTACATAAAATTTGCGAGTTGGATATTATCAAAAAAATACCAAATTTATCTATAATGCATTTAAGCGTCGATATCATTGATAATAAAATTATATATAAAAGAAAACTATCTAATGGATCAGGCTATACATCATATGGTATAGAAGTATGTAAAACATTGGGATTACCCAAAGAATTTATAGAAGATTGTGAAAATTTGAGAAATTTGTTGAGAGATAAGTCTAAGGAATTATTACCAACTAAAATATCAAGATATAATAGTAAAGTTTATGTTGACAAATGCTATATCTGCGGAAGTACCAAAAATTTACATACACATCATATTAATCCACAACATTTAGCAGATGAAAATGGCATTATATCTATTAATGGAGTTTCTCCATTTAATAAAGACAAAAAACATAATTTAGAAATCTTATGTGAAAATTGTCATATTAATATTCATCAAATTATTAAGTCTGGATCTGGACTCTAATGATAAATTTAAATGCCAATATTCTCACTGAATCTTAATTTTTCAATTGTCGAAGAAACTTGTTGCGTACGTATTATTGATGAATTCAAAGATGGCATAATGCTATCTAAATACATTTCATAATTAATTAACGAATTTAAAATGGCAACTTGTTCAACAATGACTGAGGTTGCCTGACTAATTGCATTATTTGTTATATTTAACACAGTTTGTTGAGCACAAATATCTGAAGAATTTAGATTAATTATATAATTAACATTTTCAGAAATAATTTTTTTAAATATTCTTAAATATCCTTCAGCCATATTATCCCTGTCCTTTTTATTTATTTGCAAAGATGATATATGTATTATTTCCGCAATTGATATATCTGATAAATAATGAGATATATATTCAACTAGGGAAACTGTTGTTGTCAGCTCTGGAGGAATAATCATTAACTTAATTGATTTTTTAACATTTTCTGTACCTAATAATGCACCTATTGCAATTGCTAATGCTATATTTTTCTCGTGTTTGATTTTATTCTTAGGCAATTGAAAATCTTTCCATTGTGCTAAAAATTGATCTGAATATCTTAAATATTTTTCCTTTTCTTCTTCAGTAAATTCCTCTATCCATTTTTTGTATATAAAGAACATCATTAATTCCATTTTTATGCTTATTAATTGAATTCTATTTAATTTATTCTTCACGAAATTCAATTTTTTAAATATTAAGGAACTGAAAATAATAAATAAGGCTGACCTAATAATGGATAATTGATTTTTTTAGTTTCATCTGACAAGGAGATCTGACAATGACTCTCCCCCCCTTGACAATGGCCGTTAAATATTACTTAACCCATAAAGATGGATATGACAATACTTGTAAAAGTTTTGATTGTAAATATAAAACTTCTAAAAATTTTACAAGGAAAATTGAAAACCCAATATCTTAATGATTAAATCGCAAGTTAAAACTGCATTAGAATTATTGAAACAAAGCGAACATCTTACGATTAATAAATTAGCATTTGCCTAAAATTCTGAAAGAATTTTTAAAATGAAATAAATAGTATTTAACTGATAATAATTTATAATCACTACTTTTATGCGGAGATATTATAATATCAATTAATAAATTAAAAATTGATTTTAATCAATACCTTTAAATATACTTAAATAATAATGGACACGGTCAAAGTCGAAGTTGTGGCGAGTGAGTTCGTAGAACAAATCGTAGCCACAAGCTCCTTGACCGTAAGCACTCAACTACAAACTTTAAAAGTTAATTATAAACAACTTTATGAAAATGAAAAGAAAAAAAGAGAGAAAGCAGAGACCGATTTGAAAGACAAAAATAGAGAATTAGAAGAATTACGAAAAAAACTTGAAGAATTAAATAAAATAAAATTATCACAAACTAACAGTAATACAGCAAAAAATGGATACAAAGAAGAAGATTTAGTATGTAAAGACTTAAATGAAAACGAGGAATTGCGAATTTTAGTAGGTACGCTCGAGAGAGGGGGCCCCCTCTCGCGAAAAAATTATAATACATGTTGTAGGATAAGTGGTTATTCTAAAATAGATATAAAATCTGAGAATAATATTATTAAAGCACAAATCAAAAAATATAAAAAGGGTCAATTTCAACAACTTGATAGACACTCAGTTGATGATATGATTAAAGATATACCAGAATTTAAATCTATTGTATCTATTCTAAAAGATTTATGCGAATATCCGCTATTACCAAACAAAACACATATTGATAAGAGCAAGTCAATCAAAAAATTATGTACTACTAACTACTCAAAAAAAACAATAGAAACAACTATCGAGACATTAAATAAATACAAAACAAAAATTTTAAATTACGCATTTCTCGGTACAAATATAGAATTACAACCAGAATATTTAATTGGCGTTGAATATGAAAAGTCTAAAAGAAATAAAATAGTATTTCTAAAAATAAAGGATATACTTACATATTTAGAAACTTTACAATTTAAAATAAGTAAAGGAAAAACTGTAATTAAATTAGGAGAAGATAGTGTAATATCTCTACAAAGAAAAGGAGGGGACAGAGGGAAAAAAAGTAGTAACCAATTACAAATTAAGATTATAGTTAGTAAATTATTAGATAATGTAAAACACTTGGAATATATTATAAATCCTTTATAAGTTCTTCTAAAACATTAATAACAATACTATTCCCAAGATAAAACAACATATCATTTTCTTTTGATAATGAGTTATATTTGTAGGTAGTATCAAATCCAAACATTTGAAGAGATTCCTTAACACTTAAAGTCCTAATCTTTCGATCAAAATCATAAAATCCAGTTTTTGCACCAGGACCACCAGAAGAAGCACAAATAGTAGGACCACATTTTAATATGTCATAAACACGCTCGCCTTGTCTGCCACCTTTTCCACTTTTTTTATTAATTAATTTATATTTCATCATACTTTTTCCATTACATTTTTCCAATTTATATTTTGTTTCATAATCAAAGTATTCTGTAATGCTATTGTCTATAATAGTCGAAACAGGCACAATGGGATTATTAACTTCTCTAAATTTATATTTTTTGTTTTTATCACATATAATATAAATTCTTTGTCTAGATTGTGGAGAATTATAATATCGTGAATCAATAACTTTATAACTAACATTATAGCCTCTTTTTTCTAATTTACTCTTTATTGCACTAAATATATTACCTTTATGAATTGTATGTAAATTTTTAACATTTTCAAGCATTAATATTGAAGGTTGTTTATTATCAATTATTTCTAATATTTTATAGAATAACTTTCCACAATTTTTATCCTGAAAACCTTCTTGTTTACCAGCAATACTAAATGGCTGACAAGGAAATCCAGCACATAATACATCAAAATCTGGCATTGAACTTATATCTATTTTATTAATATCTCCTTCTGGTTTTAATCCATAATTTTCTTCATAAATTTTTCTAATAACATTATTTATATCACACGCCAAAACACATTTATATTTTATATCGTTCTGTAATTTATTATATCTATCAAATGCTGTATGGAACGCACCTAATCCACAGAATAAGTCTATATACCTAATTTCTTTTGGATTATATTCCATATTAATTATATTATCTTTTGTATTATTATTTTCAATAATCAATTTTTTATTATTTAATTTTTCTTCAACTGGTTTATCTATAAGTTGTTTAATCTTATCAGCATTATTTACACAAGGTATTTTCCTTCTTTTATGAAAGTTATAGTGAGATTTTTGGGAAAATTGTTTTTTACATCGTTCGCAACTATATTTAACCATTTTTATTATATATTGTTAATATAATTATTTTTTAAATCAATTTTATTAACTTAAACCTACCATTTTGTTAATTTCTAATATTAAAAGTTAGCAGTTTAAATGTCTAAAGGTATAATATATTATTTATCACTTCAACTTAAAAAAAAATTAAAACAAATCCCTCTCTAAACTTTTTCCCAAACTCTCTCCGAACTCCTCTCCAAATTTTTTCCCAAGCTCTCTTCAAACTCGCTTCCCAAACTTCCCAAAAACTTTTTTTCCAGGCTCTCCCAAAACTTGCTTTCCCAACTCTCTCCAAAACTCCTCCCCGATTTCTCTCCAACTCCCTGATTTCGGCCGTACGTGCAGGAATTGCGTATGTAGCCCTCATCTTTTCACTTCGAGAAAATGAGATTCAAAGAATCCAATGGATGCCTTCGGTGCAACGATAATGCAAATCAACCCCACTGGTGAGAGTCTTATCACATTCTCCCCGAATGTACTCGGCACAAACTTTTTCCTCCCACCGATGTGCAAATGCACATCTTCCCTTCTGGAAGTATTGGCACTTGTCCCCTTTGTTGCACCACTCGGACTTTTCCTTTTGCGGACATTCGCGGGGTGATTTCGATTTGTGCGATGATCCCATGGACATCGAAGAACTCGATGAACTCGGACTCGCACAAGAGCTCGGCGATCTCGGACTCGCACAAGCAAATTGCGAACTCGTTGAACTCGGACTTGCGCAAGCGAATAGTCCGTCGGGATGTGTGAATGAACAATTGGGGGTGACGCACTTTCCCGTACGAGCCCATGTTGGACAAAATGTTTGTGCTTCCAACAATTCTGGCGATTCCTTCGCTTCCCCCGACGGGGGGCACGGTGCTGTGGAGGGATTGCGGAACTCCTGTGCTTCTTGCAATTCATTTTCGCCATGAGCAAATGTGCAGATGTTTCCTCGAGGACATTTGCCGAAATTCTCGAAATCTCTGCACAGCTTCGTTTTGATTGCGCGAGGATCAACTTGCAATTGCTCTGGACCATGAGCGAATTGACATGCGTCCCCATCAGGACAATCCCCCCGTGCGAACTTGTTGCAAATCGCTGTCTTCACTTGCGGAACATGTAAGAAGAGGCAAGACGCGCCTTTGTTGCAACGGCCCTGCAGAAAGAATCGACACGGTACAAGTGATTTCGCAGATGCTGCAGGAACCACAGAAGCTCCAGAAGTTGCAGAAAGCGAAGAAGGCAAGGAAGGTGATTGGAAACCGACAACAGATGAGTACGAACGCGTTTGCACTGGCAAACCAGCTGCCTTCATCGCCTTTTGGTAGCTCGCCTCCGCGTCAGCGTTGAAGATATCCAGCAAAATAGTTTTGCTTTCCTGAGCCAGCCTTTCACGCTTCATTTTAAGCTCAGCAAGTTGTACCTTCATTTGGCAAATCAATTTCTCCAACCGAAGGCGCGCCGTTCCAGCTTCGGCCAGGCTGATAAACAGCTGGTCGTGTTTTTCGCCCCTGACTTTCGCTTCGTCTGCTTCTTTTGCTTTTTCTTCAGCGGTCATGTTGTCCTCTTCATCAGCCATGTCGGCCCAACTTGTCTTTTTCAGCCCAGGACACGGGGTATCGATAAGACGGCGACATTCGACATAGTATTCATCCACTGCCTTCTGCACATCGGCTTCCGTTTTCGTTGCCCCTTCGAGTTCTTTATTTGCTTCCTTGATTTTTTCCTCCGATTCTTTTATACTTTTATCTACAGTTTGTAGTTTATTTATATTATTCTCAAACGCTTTCGCAAGTGAATCAGCTCGTGACATCTCTTTTGCTTGTTGGATTGAAAAGTGAAAAACTGTGTGGATGGCGGAGTTTTGAATGGTGTTTACAGTAAATGTAGGCTAATCGATTTCAATTTTTTTTTGACTAAATCATCAAAAAATAATATATATTTAATTATTTACTTATTTATTCGTTATTAGAGTAAAATATATTTAATACCTCCTTTTCTTCTTTTGTGAGGAAATCCAATATTTCTTTATCGCTTTTATCCTTTGAATCAATAATTTTTTTTAATACCTCTTGTTTGGCTAATAATAAGGTTATTAGACTTTTTTTAGTTTCTCCAGATATATTTTTTAAACTTACTGTTCTTTTTATATTATAGTCATTCATACGGGGAGAATATTTGCAAGCTTCGGTTAATATTCCAACACTAAAACATCCTCCGCAAACATGCCAAGATACCATATGAAATAAACAACATGGTTTCACTCTAGATTTTAATCTTTTTTTGACAATTTTTTCTTCAATTTGTTTTAATTCATTTTTATCAACAAAATCAGAAATAAATCTATATACGGCTAAGACCGATGATATAGCCCTATAGTTAAAATTATTAAATTTCAATTGAAATATATCGAAAAATTCGGAACATTTGACACAAGCCCTTATATCATATTCTGGATTCTCTTTATCTTTATTATGATATATATTAATAGCATACTCAGCCCCATAATTTAGTTCTTTTACTTGTCCATCCGGGATAGACATTACTATTATCTTACGATTCGTTGCACTTGATAACGCCTACGAACTCACAATATATATATTATCAATATATTCAATTTTCTGACGATTTATCGTTTCAAATCCTTAAATATTTAGAAATATAATTGAATTAATATATCTAAATATATCATAATGTCGTTAGAGGATTTAATTAAATTTTATAAAACTCTTAGTATTGATAAAGGAATCAATAACGAGTTAGAAATTAGATTCAAAAATACGACTAGAGAATCTTTTGTTTCCGCTTATACTAATGCACTTAATGATCTTGAGTTTGATTCTATTGAGCAATCTATTAATGCTATTATTGATAATATTCCTGGCAGTAAAAATGATCATTTTACCCAATATATACGTAGCCAAATATTTAAAGAAGGAATTAAAATATCCGACACATATCATAGGAAAGCTAGTTTAAAAGAACCTTTGTTCATTAAAGGATATTTAGATTATTCTATAAATATTAGTAAAGAAACTGTTATTAATAAATTTGCTGTCCCTATAAATGCCATAATTCGGTTGAAAAATAGGGCATCATTTACTCATGAAGGATGGAGATTTGATTTTACTCTAGTTAAAAAATCTTCCCTTGAAACTATTGGGCCATCTTTACAAAAAATTAAAGATGTTGTATTTACTCATAATACTAAAGATACATTTATTAAAACTGATGCCGATATTATTACTGAATATTCTATTGAACTTGAATATATTGGTAATAAAGATGAATTAAACGTTAAAAGTTTCCTTGTTGTTGATAAACTATTTTCTCTTGAAAATCCGACTTATTTAAATAATCAGGCTTATGATGAAGAATTATTATATTTGGCTAAATATTTAGTAAAAAATGATAACCGTCTAAAAAATTTTAAAAATATAAGTATCAAAAAAATTTCTAATCAAGCTGTTGTATTAACAAAAAATTTATATAAAACAATTTTTCCGCCAACTAATTATTATTTAACTGATAAAGCTGATGGAAAAAGATGTATTATAAGTATTCTTGGAAATCGATGCCGAATAATTTCTGATACTCTACAAGAATTCACTATTTTAGAACTGGATAAAATGAAAGATGTTACTATAGCTGATGGCGAATTAATCGAATCTGACAATAATTTACATATTTATTTATTTGATGTGATGGTTTATGTGAGTACTGATTTAACCGAAAAACCATTCAGGGAACGTTTAGAATACTTAGCTAAAACCGAAGATATAATAAAAAAATATTTACCAAATAATTCAAGCGTTAATGCTAAAAAATTTATTAAATTAGAAAAAAAGGATAATACCTTCAAAGAGCAATTTAATACAGTATTTAATGCGAAGTATCCATATATAATTGATGGATTAATCTTAACCTCGCCTAATGAAAATTATATTGAAACCACGTCATATAAATGGAAACCTGTTGAACATAATACTATTGACTTCTTGGCTAAAAAAATTCCCCCCAGTTTGTTAGGTAAAAAACCATTTATCGCCAAATCTAATCATACTCTTTATGCTTTATTTTGCGGAATATCCTATCAAATGTTTCATAATCTTGGACTAATTTTTATGCCTAGATATGATGAAATTATATCGGTTGAAAAAGGTGGCCAATATTTTCCAATCCAATTTTCTCCCAGTCTTGATCCTTATGCTTATATTTATAATCATCAAAATGATTTAGGTGATATTGATGGAAAAATTATCGAATTAAGAAAAGAAAATGATATATGGTTATTTGTTCGTTTGCGGATCGACAGGATTAAAGAACCGAATTATTTCGGGAATGATTTTCAATTCGCAGAATCAACATATCAAAATTATTTCTCCAAATTTTCACTAGAAGATCTTTCCGATCCTTCTTTTGGATATTTTGCCGAAAGTGATTCGGTCGACTCATATAAAGCTATTAGGATATTTAATAGAATGGTCATAAATAAAATATTTGAAGAAAATATTACTAGTAAAAAATGGATCATTGATTTGGCTTCTGGGAGAGGTGCTGATATTCACAGATATATGCGATTAGGAATAGCTAATATTCTCGCGATTGAAAAAGATCCTGAATCCGTTAGTGAAATAATACATCGAAAATTCGAATATTCTCATTTATCTAAGGATAAAAAACATACTCCATCAATATTACATACTCTTATTCAAGATTTAAAAGAACCAGCGGAAACTATTATTGATGCTCTCGAAAAATATAATGTCCCCGTAAAAGGAATTGAAACTATTGTATGTAATTTTGCTTTACATTATTTCTGTGATTCCCAACAAAATATACGAAATATTTTACGTCTGGTTTCTAAATTATTAAAAATGAGTGGTATATTTATTTTCACGGTACTAGATGGTAGAAAAACATTTAAACTTCTAAATAAACTTGGCATTGACGAATCGTGGAAAATTATTGAAAATGATGTCGAAAAATATTCAATAACTAAAAAATATGCTGGTAATAAACTTTCTGATGTTGGACAAATTATTGAAGTTAAATTACCCTTCGGCGTTAAGGAAGAACCGTTGGCTAATATTGACTATATTATTAAAATAGGAAAAATTCATGGATTAGAATTAGAATTCGATAATTCATTTGCTGATTATCTTGATAAAATAGAAATTAATGAAAAATTATCGGACGGTGATAAATCTGTCATTGATTTAACCCGTTATGTTACTTTGAGGAAAACTAAAGAGGTTACGTTCAAGCCACAAAAGGTGGCTTCACGATCCGTTGTGCTTATCCCGCCTCCGAACTCACTGAACTCACTGAACTCACCGAACGGGGGGCACAGTGCTGCGGACGGCGGAGGGATTGGGAGCTTGCGAGATGAGGCCTCATCTCGCAGATTGCGGGACTCACCGAACTCACATTTGAGTCCGCTAGAGACAGAAGAAAATCCAGACTTTATAGATAAGGAATATGACGAGAAAATAGATGATCAAGAGCATTTAATAATAGAGAGCGAAGAACAAACATATTTGCATAAATCATATGAAAAAAATGTAGAATATGCATTTCCGAAATTTTTCAATGGGGCAGATATACCAAAAAAATACAAAGGGAAAACTCCTAAAGAAATAGATAAAATAATAAATGATAAAATAATGTCAGGAAAAGATATTCACTGGACGAATAAAAGTTTAAGTTATATGAGAAAGGATATACAAGGTAAGAGATTAATGAGATGTGTATTTTTACCAACAATAACAAAAATAATAGGAGACAAGCCAATTGACTTTATAGATACAACGGCGAATATAGGAGGAACATCATTACAATATGCATTAATACCCCAAGTGAGAAGTGCAAAAAGTTATGATATAGATCCAGAGGCAATAAGAATGTTAAAGAATAATGTAGAATTATATGGATATGAAGAAAAATTTACATTATTAAATAAGAGATTCGACTATGATTTTGTTGCTTCAAATGGTTCAGTAATAAGTATAGATCCTCCATTTGAGAAAGCAAATAACCCAGATAATTTCAATCTATCAATAGAGAATAGGCCAATATATTATGTAGTAGAAAAGTTATTAACTATGGGGGTCTCGGTGGTATTTCTCGATATGCCATCAGAATTTAGATATAATTCACGGTATGCAAAAGATAACAAACAATATATATCCGTATATACATTACCAACAAAAAATATAAAGATATATGCAATAAGCAAACATCCATCAACAGGAAATTTTGACCGCTATGAGGTGGTTAGAGATTACAAGGATAAATCAGAATATTCATGCAAAATAATAAGGATAGGCACAACGGGATTATCAAGTCGTAAAACCTATTTCAAGAAATTTGAAAATTAGATATAATAAATTTACAATATTTTTTTGGTCCAGAGTTGAAATGGTTCGGCCATTTGTTCAAATTGTACTTTTATCCTTCATAAAATAGGATTGAACATTTAAATTATATATTATAATAATATATGTCAATGAATCATTCGGTTCAATTAGAAGTGTTAAAAAAAGAAACTCGTCAATCAAAATTAGATAATTTAACGCTTTTATATGAATTAATTAATTCATCAATTCGACAAACTAAGCTACTAAATGATGTCCATAATCCAACCAAATAGATAATTACAGGTATGGTATTGAAAAATTACGTATACAAACGGAAAATATCACAAAAGGATTAAATGAAATAAATAGAATAGATGGAGCATTAAATGATACAGACGAAGACTTATATAATACAAACAATGAACTAAAAGAAACGAAAAAAGAACTAAATGAAACAAAACAAGAATTAAATGAAATGAAAAAAGAATTAAATGAAATGAAAAAAGAATTAAATGAAATGAAAAAAGAACTAAATAAAACAAAAAAAGAATTAACTGAATTACAACTAACAGTGAACATTAGTACTAATAGAAAATTATTTAAAAATCTTGTATCTGGAATACAAGATATTAATAGTATTTATAAATTAGAACAACATGAATCTTTTAGTGATATAAAAAATATATTAAGAGATAAACTGCAATTTTATAGAACTGATAAATCTTATTTTATAAATATAAAAAATAGTGATGATACTAAAAAATTAAACCAATTAGCAATATATTTAGAATTAACGAAAAATAATGAATGTATTATTGATAAATTTAATAATAAGTTCACAAGACAATTTTTACCTAAAATTATAAAATACTTAGAAACGCAAATAAATATGCTTTGATGTACGATGATATAAATCATCCAAAAATGCAAGAATATTTGGAAAGATCGGAAAACGATTAAGATATATACTAATCAAATTTCTATAATATATAAAAAAATGATTATTAATATATTAATGTAACAAATGTCTCTTTTCAAAGGATTATATATTCTAACTTCATCCGAATTATTAAATGTAAATCTCACGATTAAATTAGGAATGAGTATGCGACTTAATCAAAGAGTTTTTGATTATTATGATGTTTTCTCCAATGCTTATAATCCATTTTGCTATGTATTACAAGATCAAACTAAAGAACAAATTTTGGCAATTGAATCCGAGGTTCTAAATAAAACCTCAGATAAACGAAATCGTAATTTTACAACTGAATGGCGATATATTACAACTGAATTTAGCATAAAAGAATATCACGATTTAATTATATCAATTTTAAATTATCATCAAATAAAATATGATATTCTTCAAAATCCACACTTTGAAAAACCTAAAGATATGGTCAAAGAACCTCTTGATAGAACTGAAGAACTGAAGGATAATATAGTATTGAGAGATTATCAGATAGAATGTCTAAATGATGCATTACTTCTATATAAAACTAATACAAGTTTAATGTTAAATTGGGCTTGCGGATTAGGTAAGACAATTATGTCTCTAATAATTGCGTCTAAATATATGACTGAATCAAAATATATATTAATAGGGGTTCCAAGTTTACGAATATTGGCTCAATGGAAAATTGAAATAAAAAAAATATTTCCTGAGTATTCGATATTAACTGTATGTGATGATATATCAGATGAAATTATTGATAAATGGAAAAAAGAAAATTTATCTGGTATTGTATTAACAACATATCATAGTAGTTATAAAGTTTATAAAAATTTCAATATATTTGATTTTGCTATATATGATGAATGTCATCATTTAAATTCTGATAGAGAATATTTTAAAGAATTGAGTCATAAATTTATAGACATATTGCGAATATCGGCAACTAAAAAATTATATTTAACGGCAACATTGAAAGATGAATCCTCAATTCCAATATTAGATAAAAAAAGTATTTTATGGGCTATTAATAATAAATTTATAACTGATTATAATTTAATAATTTTAGATATGACAAATGAAGAATTAGATATGGTTTTGACAAAATGTAATATAGAAACGGAAAATAGAGAATTATTTATATCAGCATATATGACACTTTTATCAATGAGAAATATATCTCATGTGTTAATTTATACGAATAAAATTAAAAATGCAGAAATAGTTAATGAATTTATTAAAAAAATTATTAATGCCAAACTAATAGATGTTCCAAAAAATCTATATCATAATTCTTTACATAGTTTAAGTGAAAATGTTGATGGTGAATTAGAAAAATTTATAAAAAGTGAATATGGTATAATATCATGTGTTCATATTTTTGGAGAAGGTTTAAATGTTCCAGAAATCGATTGTGTAGTTTTTGCAGAAAATATGGAATCAGAAATTAGAATTACTCAATATGCCTTAAGATGTTGTAGATTAGGTAAACCTAATAAAATAGCTAATATGATTATACCTATTATTTCCAGTGATATATTTACGAAATCAAACAATACATTTACTAAAGTAATTAACGTAATCAGGAAAATGTCAGAAGATGATAATTCTATTTTGGATACAAAATTAATATCGATTTCCACAAAATTTATTAATAAAATAAATTTTGTAGATCCTAAGTTAGATTTAACTAAAGATATGACAGAATTAATAAAATTAGAAATAAAACATAGATTAACTCTAATAAATACTTTACCACAAGAATATGCGAAAATTCGACATTATAATAAGAGCCAAAAATTCAAAACAAAAAAAGAATATGATTCTGTAGCCTTATCGCATCCGTTTTACATACCAAATCCTCATATATATTTCTATGATATATGGATAAGTTATACACACTTTTTAGGAATTAATATAAGTTTGTACGCACCAACAATTCCAGAATGGAAAAGAGTATGTGAAAAATATAATATTAATAGTTTAAAAGATTATCAAGATAAAGTGCAGAGTATTCCTGAATTACCATTAGAACCATCTGAACACTATAAGAATTTCTCAAGCCTTCAAGAGGAATTAAATATTTGTGATAAACTATCAAGAAGATAAGTTTTTTGTTATTAAAATATGATAAAATCGAATAATAAATATATTATTTAATTAATTTTTTGTTAAAATTATATTAAAAATTGATTTTAAATAATATTATAAATATAAATGGCTACTAACCATTGGTTAATCCGTGTTGGTGATGGTAAAAATTTTAGAAAAAGTAAATTGACTATTTGGGGTGTAAAAAAATGTCATAAAGGAATGGTAAATAAATTTAAACCTGGTGATATTTTATGGTTTTTAGTAAATCAAGATTGCGGAGGGAAAATAATAGGCATGGCGGAATTTACCAATTTTTATGATCGTAATGATGAACCATTTTTTCCAATGAATACGATTACGAATGCTGAACAAGGGTGGGAAGGATTTAGTGAATATGACATACAAATACACTATAAAAATTTATATAATACCGAAAAACAAAATATAAAAATTTGTTTAAAAGGCCGAAATACTATATTGAATTATGAAATAGTGAAAAGTAAAATTAAAGATGATTTAGTTTTACATTATAATAATTATAAATTTTATGCGGAAATTCTCCGATAAATCCGGCGGAGGGGATGAGTTAACTAGTTAAATAAAATTGAAAATTATATAACTAAAGTAAAATTTGTGATGGCATATTATTTGGCCCAGATTTATGAAGGAAAATCATTCGAGTTTCAACACCATTTAATAGATAGTATATATATCACGGATAAAGGATTATTTAGTCTTAAAACAAGACAACCAATATTAATTGGAAATATTACAAAATTTGTAATATCCAATTGGGAATCGATTAAATTCGATGATTTTACGACAAATGATGTAATGGTTGAAAATAATTATATATATATCTGTCAAAAGCTACAAGCATCTGAAAATAAATATATAATTAATATTAGATTTATTAAAGCATCAATAAATAATGGATTCATTGATGATCAACAAGAATGTACTATAACTATTGATACTAATGGACAGGGTATCAAATGTTATAAATTTAAAAATTTATTTTTAATTAATGCAAAACGAACTGATATTTATCAAACATATATAATTAATTTAGATAATTTAACGTTTGAAAAAATACCATATTCAATTTATGAGTATCCTACTTCCAAAATAATTAAAAATAATTTATTAATGTTTAATACTGGGTCATTCATTTTATATGATTTGGAGATTAATTCAGTAACTAGATTTATATTTTCAAGGGCTAAATATAATCGTATGAACATTATTGATGATAGTATTATAGGCTATTATGATAATAATTGTGATATATTTGAATTAAAAGAGCAATCTAATATTAACGAGGAGAACCAATGTGCTATATGTTCCAATTATACCGAAAAAAATACGGCATTAGTTCCATGCGGACATACTAAATTTTGTAATAAATGCATTACTAAGATGAAAAATTGCGTAATATGTCAAAAATTAATCAGTAGTACGATACGAATCTATAATTAAAATTGAATCTTATTATTTTTTCTTATTTAAATAAATCAAAATATAAATATACGGAAAGTATGGTGGAAAATCTTGAAAATATTATTTACGAAAAATTAACCGATAATGTTGATGATATTACCGTTGCTAATGATATATATAATGATATAACAAATTTAGAAACTGTAGTTTCTGAAAATTATAAAATAAAGATAAATAAATTATCTGAAGAAGTAAATAAAGTATCAGAAAAATTGAATAAAGTATCCGAAGAATTAAATAAAGTTTCAAAAGAATTGGACAAAAAAAATGATGAATTGGATGAAACAAAACGATGTCTTAATTTATCATTTCACCATATTTTAATAATAAGGCAGGCATTAAATAGATTATTTAAATGTGTATATGAAAATAATAAAAATGATGTTGACAAAATTAATGATTTAGATAAATTAATATATGAATGTCAATTTATTAAGAAAAAAAGACATTTGACTAACAATAAGGACATTAAAATGGCAATTTCAATTTTATATGATAAATTTATATGTCCTTATATATCAAAAAATATGTGTGAATACTATTTAAAGATTAATGACGAAATGCATCCTATTCCAAAACCCCCTGAAATAATTTATGAATCTATACATGAATTATTACGTTTAGCTAACAAAAATCAAAAATTTAATATATTAGGAAATCTTAAACTAAAAACATTAGAAGATATTGAAATTTCTATTAAAGCATATGAAAATATTTTTAAAATGTTGATATAAAAATAAAATTGAAATTCTCTTTATAATATTAATCTAAATCATTTATATAATTTATTATATCTTCAATTATATTAATTATTGATATTTTTGTTATCCATTCGCGATTTGCATTATCTTTATATTTTTCTAAAATATGATCCTCTATATATTTAGCATTTTGTTCGTTTTTTACATCCCAATAAGTTTTTTTTTGTTTATACTCCATTATTAGTTCTTTATCATTCCCAGTTTGTAAATTTGTTAGTCGCTCTTTTGGATTATCAGTTACCCCTATTTTACATGGTGCATATTCTTTTTTTCCTTTATATCTGCAAAGATATACATAATACTGTCGTATATTTGCCATTCAAATTTATATTAATATACAATATTATATTTAATATTAAAATATATATGATGTTATTCGAATAATATTATAGGATTTATAACTAAATATAATATTAAAGATATAAATATTAGCGAAGATGAGAATATTAAATTATCTGACCATTAAACAAATAAAAAAATATAACTGTCTTAATATATTTTTATTTTTAAATTGATTCTTCTCCTAATTGTTTAATCAATTGATTAAATAATTTATTATGTTCCACTATTTCAGATTTTAACTGATCGATTAATTGAAAATTTGGGATCATATTATCAATTAATTGTCCATATTTAGGGACTTTAATATAAAATGTATCTAACATCTTATTAACATTTATATTTCCGTTCCCAGTTGTATAAGAAGCATATTTTTGTATATCAAATAAAATATTTTTAAGATAATAGTCAACATAATTATAATTTAATTTATTTTTTAATTTAAATTTAATCATGGCGATATTCGCCGAAGATTTATTTTTTACCAACCAAAATTTGCCAATTCCAAGTTCTTCTCCAAATTTTTTTGATGAATTACCGCCAGATTTTGCAAATATAAAATATATTTTATCATCAAAATCAAATTGACTATGAGTCCCGGATGGATTGTTAGCGGTAGCCGAATAGAAGGGATATTCGCCGGTGTTGCTAATATCTTTAGTATTAGTTTTACCGTTTTTCCCACGTTCAAATATATCTCCTAATTTTTTTTGTTCGCAGTCTTCATTTTCTGTTATTTCTTTAATCTTATTTTTGACCCCTTCTTCTAATTGTTTAACTCTTGCTTCCTTTTCATTTTTTGCATCATATTGAGCTGAAATTTTATCGGTCCATTCTTTAATTTTGGCTTCATCAATAGGAATTGGAATAGATAATTGTTTAATATATGTAATTGAAATATTTTTGATAACTGATCCATGAAATCCATCCTCTAACATATAAAAATGGCTCAATAGAGTATAATAAATAAATTTGTTATTTTTAGTTTTTAAAATATAATTATGATCTGAACAACTAAAATTTTTATCTAAATGTAAATTGGCATTTCCACCATTTCCTATAATTACGGCTTCGTCATTGTAATCACATATATCGCAATATTTAATTCGGCTACTTGATGCATAAAACGGGTATTTTCCTTCATCTTTACCAAATGATGCCTGCCTTTTACTTTTCTTTAAAAATTCACAAATATCACCCAATTTAACTAATTTATATCCATCATTAGGTATTATTTCTCGTTTAAGATAATCTTTAATATCGAGAGAATAATTAGTTTTAGTAATATCTTCTAATTTAGCAGTATATAATAATTTATTATTAATATTCTTAATATCTCCTTTATTCTCCTTTAATTGAACAATATCATCAATAATTTCAAATGTATCCTCAGATGATATATCAATAGTTAGATCATAGAATTCAACATTTTCTGTTTTCTTTTCTGTATTATCGAATAATATAATAGAAGTTTTAGTTGTTGTATTTTCAAATTGATCATTGGGTACTCCGATTATTTTTCTAACATTAAACTTTTCGATCAAATATTTTCTCAATGATTTATATTTGGAATTAAATAATACCCCTTCTTTTAAAACGACAATAGCCGTACCATTAACATCTAAAAGATATGTAACGAGAATTAATGATACGCTTTCCTTATCATTCCCATCTAATTTATTAGCTTTGGCGTATTGGCCTAATTCATGACAAGAATTAAGAAGATTAACTTTAGAACTTTCCGCCATATTTTCTTCTAGTCTATCATCTTCATCTAATAATGATATTTGAATTTTATATGATTGAATTTTATTTTTATCAGTTTCTTCATTAATTAAACGATTTAATTCTTTTTTTAATTTATCTCTTTTAATTAATCCGTCACTCTTATAAGATTTATCTCCACCATATGGAGGATTAGTAATAACATATTGAAACTTTTTTTCGTGAGAATGCTTAAATGAATTAACACATTTAAAATTTTCTCTACTTGGTATTTCTTTTGTTAAACAAACAAATTCTAAACCAGCATATTTAATAACATCTTCATTAACATCATAATGATAAATTTTATTTTTTTCTTTTGACCAATCAATTTTAGGGCTATTATGCATTAAATGCATAACATATCCTCCAGTAAATCCTCCAGAACCACCAAAGGGATCAATCATAGTTTTAATTTCTCCCTTTTCATCAGCAATAGGATTAATTAAATTATTATAAACGTAATTGACGATATGTCTATCAGTAAAATAGGCCCCTAATTCACTAATTGCGGTATCATCTCTTCCAATAAAATATTCATATAATTTACCGGCTAACTGTGTATTGGTGGCTTTCTCTATCAATGACAATTCTTGCATTTCATTAAATAACGTGAGCATAACATCGCTATGAATCCTTCTCGGAATTTCATAGAATATATATGGTCGTAATTCATTTCCAGCAAGTTCGTCAAGAGTATCTTTTATAATACGATCATTTAAGGTTTCTTTATCTAATTTTAATAATTCAGAAAATTTACAATTATTACCCAAACCGAATTTAGTCAATAGTTCATATTCTTCAAGTTTTTTTAGACCATAAAATACACTAAATATTTTCAATGCCTGCATACTATATCCCAAACCATTATTACGAATAATATTATGAATTTGATGAATTTTTTCTTTAAGAGTCTCGCGATTAGTTATATATTGTTTCGTCATTTTATTTTTAATTTCTAAACGTAATTTATTGACATCAATTTCTCCTTTTGGGTCTTTACATAATGAAATGTGGCGGGTTATTTTAGCCTTAGTAAAAGTTTTACCACATTTATCGCATTTAAAAATAGGCGATTTAGACTTCATAATGTATAATATTTAGACGAATAATTTTAATTAAAAAATAATTCAATTTTATATAACTTTTTAATTCATCAGTTTAATCAAAGTAATAGTTTATTGGATAATTGTTAAAATTTGAGTGTTTGAGTCGCTATCCAAAATATACAAAAAATTTAAATTTTTAACATATTAGATTGTTGGATATAAAGGCCAAATAATAATCTTATATTTAAATCGTTGCGAGATCACCGAGATCTTGTATTTTAACATCACATTCACAAATTACATCATCTATCTCGTCCGAGATTTTTAAAATCTCTTGTATCAGTTGATCAAAGGGCTTAAAAATTTTATAAGATCTATGTTTCTCCCACCATTCCTCAATCTCTTCCCTCATTTTTGATATGTTCTTACTTGCTTCTATCATTTCTTGCCAGCAATTAAATGGGTCCCCATAAAATGCCGATTCCTCGTTTGACCTGGCTTCTTCTTCTGCGGCACCAACTAGCGAACGGAACCATTCTAATGATGGCAAAATATCTGGATCATGAAAGGGACATAGTAACTTACTATCACTGATATCATAACCAGGCAGGTCCCAATCATCATCCTCATGACAATACCCAAACTCTCGATCATACCCATAACACGGGTTGCCCATTTTTTCGGATTCTGCCAACTCTACAACCTTAAGTATAGTAGCCCCTAATAATTCAGATTGTTCTGGTAGCGAACCAGTTAGTCGAGATAATAGGTTATTCGCCATATCAGTATATTTTGTTTTCATTATTAATAGTCCAATAATAATTCGCTTGATCTTTCGATACTTCTTGATAAAGTATCTTAAGATCTTAAGCATATCACTCAGTTGGTTACGAATCCACGGCCGAGTTTCAGGGACCAGCCCGTCCCAATAACGCTCATTCGAGTCATAATCAGGATCGGTCCAAACATCCAGTCGGGGAATGTCTTGATAATGATTCGGAACAACCCTTTCAGCCATATTGTGAAGTTTAAATGTATACATATACAAATCAATTTTTTTAATATAATACTATCGACGATTCTACAGTTATTACATAAATAATGATTCCATGATTGTACACGCTATGAGTATGTCCATATCTACCAGTAATATTTAATTGTAGCCTATGGGTACTTGCAATGTACATATATGTTGTATTGCCATATGTCTACCCAGATGGACAATAACACAAAAAATTTAAATAAGGTTCTAATAGATTACATCATTAAAATAAAAAATTGAATTTTGTTTTATTATTAATAAACAATATCATTTTACTCATTTAGGCTTGTGAGTTCGTAGAACGAAGCTTAGATAAAGCAATGGCTAATATGTCCAATTTGGTTAGTCATGTCGAAATGGCTAAACTTCATCTTATTAATGCTCTTCGTATGCTCGATATAGCATCGTCTAATTTAACTGTAGGATACTATCCAGGCAATATTTTCAAAGAAATCAATAATATGATTAATAATTCTCAATCTATTGTTTTAGGATTAGCTCCGTCTATTATATATATTCCTAATCGTATAGCTGGTCCTGAACAAGCTATGATGACTGGCACATATACATATCAAGAAGGACAATTAACTATAACTGATATAACTGATAAAGGTGATGTTGATGATAATGATGATGTTAAAGATGAAGATGACATTAAGGATGTTGAGTGTGAG
>Ga0209324_10000039_pt1 | contig 73502 bp, 68 predicted proteins | sample Rifsed19ft3_FD_184015 | JGI IMG/M metagenome (GOLD analysis project Ga0209324, IMG submission 184015) | Soil microbial communities from Rifle, Colorado, USA - sediment 19ft 3 (version 2) | ecosystem: Environmental > Terrestrial > Deep subsurface > Rock core/Sediment | place: Rifle, Colorado...
CGGCGACCGCACTCGTAAAGGGATTACTCTTACTCACCAGAAATTATAAACATTTTAAGGTTGTTGAAGGTTTGAAGCTTGTTAAAAAGACATCAGAGAGTACCGCAGTAATACAGCCGTAGGATGGGCATCGCCTGCTTGACTTCCTTACCCCCTTCGGCTTAAATTAAACACATGAAGACACTGGTCAGAAAGGGAAGAAAGAGGCAATCCTGTATGATTACGCAGATGACATTCCTATCCTTGAAGGACTTACCCTGAGGTTGAAAGACCTCCTAATTTAATAACTCCGGTGTCTCTGTCACTTTCAAAACAGGAAGACCGGCTCTTTACGGGTATGATATAAAATAAATATGCCTGTTGCCCGGTTATCAGTATAGTTTGCAATGAAAATGTCGCCCTTTCCAATGTCTTCTTCCATGAACTGACGCCTTTTGACACAAAAATAAAAAAATTGTATAAGAAAGCCACAAGAGTTCTATCTATCTAATTATTAAGAATATTTGCCGAATAAGATGTACGATTTAGCTATCAGGATGACCACTGTGGTTAAGGTGTACACCCACGCCTCATATCAGGCAGATCCCTGTTTTTCGATGGTCAAAAAACATATCTGCTGAATACTAAAGGGAATTTCATTTTATGATATTTAGTCAGTAAAAAGGGTATTAACTTTGCATATAGACGTATGTGACTAAAAGTATGTCTTAAAGACTATTTACTAAATAGCACCTTCTATCAAGGCAAACTATCTGTGAGGATAGGGCGCAACGCCAATGGGGCTTAACAGTCAAGCAAGCCGGGCTGCCGAGGTGCAATAAGCTTTCGTTCAGGAAAGATATTGCCCTCAGCGGCACGGCTTTTTTTTAACTGTTTCAGGTACAGACACGACAATTATTCAGGGGGGGATGTAAGATGAGATATCAAACAGAATATGCTGTTCAATATTGCCGGTATCTGAAGAAACTAAGAAAGATAACATCCATCCCGTTATTCATATTAGCCATATGTATGACAAGCATTGCAATGATGTCTGTTCTTACAGCATCACCTTCCTTTGCTGTAACCGGCTCAGAGGCAATTACCACTGACCAGATAGAGTACATGATAGGTGACACTGTCGGGATATCCGGCGCAAACTTTGATCCAGGCGCTGAGATAACGATTGACGTCGTCAGGGTTGACGGTATTATTGATACAGGTGTAATAACCACAGATCCATCCGGCGCCTTTGTATACAATTATTACCTTAATCCTAATGCCTTACCTGATCCGGAGCTTGCATATTTCGGAACGCTTACTGTCAATACCTATGATGAGGAAAGCACACTCCTTGCGACCACAACCTTCCTTGATAACCCTAATTATCTGCTTCAGGGTTGTTCAAGGCATCAGGGAGACTGCAGCGATAACTTATCAGGATCAGGGTGGGCCAATGGAACAACCCCTATGAATGGATGGACGACAGGGAATGTAAAGGGGTGGTATGAACAGGAATATGTTCCTTACCGACTCAGAATTAACCTGCGGAAGAGCTCAGATGGAAACAAGAATTATTACATAATGAATCAGCATGACCACCTCAGAAATGGGATATTGGGAGTAGACGGGATAGGAGACTTTTATGTAGGCTCCGGCCCTGATTCTGTCGTAACCCCCGAAGGCAAGCTTACAAAGAACTGTACATACCGCGCCCCCGGCACAGGTATTTTAGCGCCGACAACCGGTACGCCGTGCTATGTATCAGGTCCGATCTACTCAGGAATAAATGATGACGGCGATGGCAATACAGATGAGGAGATTGTTGACGGGATTGACAATGACGGCGATAGTTTAATAGATGAAGATGTCCAGAGTGGGTCCAATCTGGCCCAACAGATACAATTCGTATCTGCAGTAAGGTTTGAATCTTCCGAGGCCGGCAGCTCCAGCAAGAGATGGGCATTATACTGGAAGGCGCGCCTTGCAACTGGATCGAGCGGCTTCCCGGGCTCATCACTTCATGCAAAGACAACGGCAACCGGCAATCAGGATGTGCCCATATCAAATGTCCTTGCGCCGGCTGCAGCAGACCTCTCTATAGCCAAGACAGATTCACCTGATCCGGTCAGCGCCGGAGGTACACTTACATATACTATAACAGTAACCAACAATGGTCCTGATTCAGCTTCGGGCATACAGGTTATTGATACCCTGCCTGCCGGGGTAACATTTGTCAGCGCAAGCGGCGGTACTTACTGGACGTGCAGTCACAATGCGGGGGTAGTGACCTGTAATCTCGACAACAGTTGTTCGGGACCAATACCGCCAATAAATATAGTTGTGATTGCCCCTTCACCTTTGTCTGAGATAACGATTACAAACAGTGCAACAGTCTCTGGTTCTCCAAATGATCCGAATCCAGGAAACAATACTGCAACTGCTTCAACAACAGTCAACGCCGTTCCCATTCCAATGGCTGATTTGTCCATAGTAAAGAGTGATGCGCCTGATCCGGTCAATGCAGCCGGTGTACTTGTCTATACACTCAGTGTTACAAATGCAGGTCCGGACAGCGCCACCAATGTCACAGTAACAGATACACTCCCGTCCGGAGTGACCTATGTGAACGCAGTTGGCACAGATTGGACATGCGGGCATCTGACCGGCGTCGTGACCTGTACATATGATATAACCCTTGGCATAGGTTCGGCGCCTGACATTACGATTACGGTCAATACCCCATCAGAAGGGGGAGTGATAGTGAACACATCCTTAGTGACAGGGTATGAGGATGATCCGGACAGCGCCAATAATTATACAACCATAGAGACGACAGTCACCGCAGTAGCGGACATGTCAATAACAAAGACTGATTCACCTGATCCTGTTAATCAGGGTCAGCAAATAACCTATACACTTACAGTGAGTAATGCCGGACCAAGCACAGCCCCTGGTGTTACAGTTACAGATACCCTGCCGGGTACCTATGTCAATAACAGCTTTAGTGGCAGCGGCTGGACCTGTAATCATGTCGCCGGCATAGTTACTTGTACACGGCCAACTCTTAATGCCGGTACTACGGCGCCTTATATAACTTTTAAGGTTTATGCACCGTCTCAGGCCGGCAGCATCAGCAATACAGCGGCAGTGTCTTCTACTGTAACTGATCCGAATACCGGCGACAACAGCGCTTCTGCTGCCACAACCGTATATCCTGCGGCAGATCTTTCTGTTGTCTCAAGGCTGGATTCTCCTGATCCGGTCACCGCCGGAAACAATCTTACATATACGACCGTTATTACAAATTTAGGTCCGGATACAGCAAATAATGTTGTCATAAATGACTACCTTCCGCCTGGCGCGATATATGTTTCATCGAACATCACTTCCGGCAGTTGTGCCCCGTCCGGCAGTACCGTGATATGTAATGTAAGCAGTATTCCCAACGGTGGGTCCGTCACTGTCGAGGTGGTAATCATATTAAATGAAGGGTGCCCATCATGTGGCAGTTCAGCCTCTGTCTCAAGCAGTACCTACGATCCAGTTAACAGTAACAACAATAAAGCGATAACAACAGGAGTGACCGCATCATCCGATCTTTCCATCAGCAAGACGGATGTCCTGGATCCTGTGCTTGTTGGTGATACGATAACCTATAAGATAGTTGTAACGAACAATGGTCCCAGCACTAATTCGAGCCTGACCGTGACAGATAACCTCCCGGCCGGCGCCACTTATCAGGACGCTAGCGGCAGCGGTTGGAGCTGTGGTCACGTTGCCGGTGTTGTAACCTGTACCAGGACAAACCTTGCACCTGGCACAGCGCCGGATATAACCATTACAGTGACGGCGCCAGCCACACCAACGACACTAAGCAATACAGCAAGCGTATTATTATCCGCAGTTGGTGATCCTGACAGCGGAAATAACAGTCAGACGATTACAACCACTGTCAATCCGCCCTCAGTCGTGGATGCCGACCTCTCGATCAGCAAGTCCGGCGCTCCTGATCCTGTATCAGCAGGAGATACGCTGACTTATACGGTGTCGGTTACTAACAACGGCCCGGCCAGCGCCAATAATGTGGAGGTGATAGACAACCTCCCATCAGGGGTAACCTTTGGGAGCGCGGGTGGCACAGGGTGGACATGCGGTCATCTGACAGGTGTAGTAACATGTACATATGGAATTCCGCTGGGCATAGGACCAGCGCCTGATATCACTATTACAGTGACAGCGCCTGCTGAGGGAGGCATAATCACTAACAGCGCCACAGTATCGGCAGATGAAGTGGATCTTATCCAGGGAAATAACACTACAGGACCGGTAACGACCACTGTAGGGGCGGTGGCGGATCTATCCATCACCAAGACGGATTTTCCTTACGATCCTGTGGACGTGCCGGGAGATCCCATGACTTATACAATTACCGTGACAAACAACGGTCCGAGCACTGCCACGGGTGTGACTATGACTGACACTCTGCCGACGCAAGTGAGTTATACAGTTGGAAATGCTGTGACTAGTCAGGGTTCGTGCAGTGGGACTAGTCCAATTGTATGCAACATAGGCACCCTCGCCAATGGTGCCAGTGCTACTATAACAATACCGGTGACGAGTCCAGTGATAGCCGGAATGATTAGCAATACGGCCAGCGTGACGGGAAATGAAGCAGACCCTAACATGGTTAACAACAGCGCAGCGGAGACTACTAATGTTGGGGATTTATCACGATTACTTGCTGTTTCCACGCGAGCCTATGTAGGTACGGGGACTGATGCAGAAGTCGTTGGATTTATAATTGGCGGCACATTGCCCAAGACTGTTCTTGTACGCGGTTTCGGACCATCAATGAGTGCTACTATTTCCGGCACATTAGCTGATCCATTTTTAGAGATTTTTTCATTTGCGGCTGGTGTTTATATTGCCCAGAATAATAACTGGGGTGATCAGGGTAATCCGTTGACTTCGCTTTGTACCACCAGCGGATATGTCTGCGGCAACGCAGCAGAGATTAGTGCTACTAGCCTGGATCCATGTCAACAAAGTGGCAATGCCACCGGGTGTACTTATGAGGCAGCATTGCTGATTACGCTTCCTCCAGGAGCATATTCCGGTAGGCTCAGCGGAATTAATAATGGAACAGGTATAGGACGAATTGGTGTGTGGGATCTGGATAGCACTACATTACCTAAGCTGGACGGTCTTTCCACACGTGCCTATGTGGGTATGGGGACTGATGCATTAGTTGGTGGGTTTATCATTGGCGGTGGAGGTGGAAACAAGACTCTTCTGATACGTGCGTTCGGACCATCAATGAGCGCTACTATTTCCGGCACATTACAGAATCCTTATCTTGAGGTTTATTCATTTGCGGCTGGTGCTTATATTGCCCGGAATGATAACTGGGGTAATCAGACGACTGATACGCTTTGTTCCAGCAGCGGATTTGTCTGCGGCAGCGCAGCAGAGATTAGTGCTACTGGCCTGGATCCATGTCAACAAAGTGGCAATGCCGCCGGTTGTACTGATGAGTCATCATTGCTGATTACGCTTCCTCCAGGATCTTATTCGGCTAAGATCAGCGGTGTTGATAATGGTACAGGCGTAGGCAGGATAGGTATAAGCGATATATCACAATAGCAGGTTGACTAAGCTGTAAAAATTAACGTACTTGAGAAAGTTCGCCTGCTGATGTTATTATGTACAAATAGATAATGACCAGTTATAATAATAATTTGTGAAAAATAACAAATTAGACCCAAATAGCAAGCTACTATTTATACACATACCTAAGACAGCGGGGATTTCTTTACGTAAAGTATTAGAGCGGTTTTATGAAAAGGAAGAAATTGATTTAATTTATGAAGAAAAAATAAAAGAATTCAAAAACCTTCCTGAAATGGAAAGGTCGAATAAGAAGGTCTACTTTGGCCATTATCCTTATGGCCTGCACAATTATATCCCCCGACCTTGTAGTTATATTACTATACTTAGGGAACCGATAGAGAGGGTTATTTCCCTCTATTCATACGTTTACAAGGATCCAACACATCCCTTTTACGGAAAATTCGATTTTAATAAAATACCCATCTCTCATTTTGTAGAGAGTGGAATGACTCTTGAAACTGATAATGAGCAAACCAGATTTATTTCGGGTATAGATCCCGAATTTGGGCAATGTTCCTCTGAAATGCTGGAAACAGCCAAAGATAATCTTAGAAAAAAGTTTCTTGTTGTAGGCCTTTCTGAGTATTTTGATGAGACTGTGTTATTAATAAAATTGGCATTAGGCTGGAGGATTCCCCTTAAGTTATCAATCAAGAAATATCTATTCAGTACCTCCTCTCCTTACTATGAGAACACCAATGTATCGAAACATAGGATTCATAGGGAAGATTTATCAGACTACGATTTGAATATAATAAGAAAATATAACGAATTTGATATTCAATTATACAACTATGCAGAAAAATTATTTTTTGAGCAAATAAAAAATCATGGACCGTCATTTAAAAGCAAATTAAAAAGACTTAAGGAGTGGAGATGATCCTAATCATTCTCGCGGGATGTTTACAGTGCTCTTACTTATAAGATTATAAATTAATGAAGTCAGGAACTTCTCAAAGAGCAATATGTATACTCGGGATGCACCGTAGTGGTACATCGGTTATTACCCGAGCAATTAACCTTCTTGGTGCATATATTGGTGAGGAGAAGGATTTATACCCTCCTGCTCCCTCTAATCAAAAGGGGTTTTGGGAGCGGAAAGATATTGTAGATTTGCATAACAGTATATTGACGCATTTTGGAGGAGGGTGGTATTCATTCACTCCACTTCCGGAACAGTGGCATAAATCTGAAGATACAAAGCCTTTCAAAGAAGAACTAATAAAATTAATAAGGAAGTATTTTCTATGACATGATTTATGGGCATGGAAAGATCCCAGGACTTGTCTTCTCCTTCCTTTATGGATAGATGTTCTAAATGAGCTTGATATTGAACTATCTTGCGTTTATGTGGTTAGGAACCCACTCGATATTGCGAAATCACATAACAAGAGAGATGGCTTTTCTTATAATAAATCTTTTGGGCTATGGCTTTTTTACAATATTTATGCGTTGAGAGCAAGTCATACAATACCCGCTATTTTATAGGATATGATAGGTTCTTAAGTAATTGGGAATTAGAATTACTACAATGTACTGATAAGTTGAATTTCTTGTGGCCGGAAGATGACTCAACAATAAAGGGAGAAATGACCGGATTCATTTCTCCGGAAATGCGTCACAGCTTTTCAAAGCAACATGATCTAGTTGGGGGAGGATTTCCAGAGTCAGTACTAAAACTTAATAAACTCTTAGATCTTGCTGGCGAATCATCTACGATTAAAGAAGAAACCTTTGTTGAAGATGTTGAACGGCTGTACGAGGAATTCTCATTTTATTCAAAATTTATCTTATACGATACGAATCATCTTCGGGAGATGGGGCGGCAGTTGAGTCATAATGACATCATGCTAAAGCGTAAAGAGTCCCAGATAGCGCAGCTTCAGGCTAAAATAGATGAGCAACAGCAGGAAATAGGCAGGATTCATGAAATAGCCAAAGGCAAATTAATGAGAACAACCAAACAAGTTAAGAATAAAATATTCCCGGTTATATAAGGAGTGGAAGAAGTTGTTGTCCGGTGTAGAGAGATATTAAGATACTCCAAGTACCAGTTGTATGGAACTCTAATCTGTCTAAATATAACTACATAATATTAAGTTATTCATGAGACAATATTATTATTTACATATTCCCAAAACTGCTGGCACCTCATTAGGAAACATTATTGAGGCGCAATTTCTTCAAGAACAAATTAATCATGAATATAATTCCTTAGCAAATATTGGGAAAATGGATGCTAAGGAGTTTGCCGAATATCGTTTGATCCGGGGACATTTTACGTACAGTCTTGTGGAAAAATTCCAAAGTTTCCCACACATCATTACGATGCTTAGGCATCCGGTAGAGCGCACGCTTTCTCATCTATTGCACGTGAAAAACATCCCATCGTTTTGGTTACATAAATACGTTCCCCTCACGACAGAACCATTGGAGGAAGTCTTAGAATATGAGGAGACAAAGAAGTTTATTTGTAATCACCAATTGAGGCTTATTGGCTATGACTTTAATTTAAATCATGTCAAAGAGCCAAAGATGTTCTACGTTCCTTATGAGGCAGATGAAGCATTGTTTAACACCGCCTGCAGACGGTTGACAACGTGTGAATTTGTTGGAATTGCTGAACGATTTACGGAGTCAGTAGAGTTGCTCTGCAGCATTTTTTATTGGGGTCGGGTTACGCACATTCCAAAATTAAACATGAGAACATGTAAATCTCAAGACGATAAAGTATCAGATGAAATTGTTCAGAGGATTCTTGATCTAAACACCTTTGAGATGAAATTCTATGATTTTGCGTGCAAGTTGTTTGAGGAAAGATTGGCATCTATGCGTTCGTCGAATGTATAATCATCTTTAAAAGTGAAGAAATCAAAAACGATGAATAACTTCCCCAGCATAAGAAATTACACTTTAAGGTAAGGTTATCCAATAGTGCTGTTTTCCAGCTTAATATTCTTATTTATTTTCCTGCCTATAGTACTTGTTTGTTATTATTTGTCCCCGCGTGATTATCGCAATAGTGTTTTGCTTACTTTCAGCCTACTCTTCTACCTGTGGGGCAGTGGATGGTTTTTATTTATCTTTGTATTTTCTACGGTGGTTGATTATGTAATTGGATTATTAATTGATCGTAGCCAATGTAGTAGAGCCGCACGCAGGTGGTTGATATTATCAATAATCTTCAATCTGTCTTTACTGGCCTATTTTAAATACTCCAATTTCTTTATCGCTAATTTTAACGAATCATTACTTCATTTTGGAGTAAATCCTATAGGTTGGACGAAGGTAATCCTTCCTATTGGAATATCTTTCTTTACTTTTCATAAAATCAGCTATATTGTGGATGTCTTTCGAGGCACAAGACATGCGTTTATCAGCTTTGTCGATTTTGCCTTATATTTGGCATTCTTTCCGCAGCTTATAGCAGGCCCGATAATCCGGTTTCATGAGATCAGCGAGCAAATAAAGAGCAGAACTGAGACATTAAGCGGTTTTTATCAAGGTGTCCTTCGTTTCTTATGGGGGCTGGTTAAGAAGGTAATCTTCGCAAACTCTTGCGGCGTAATTGCTGATACGGTTTTTGGCTTGGATATTGGAGCGATTGATTTCAAACTTGCTTGGCTCGGGATATTTTCCTATACACTTCAAATCTACCTTGATTTCTCTGCTTATTCAGATATGGCTATAGGGCTTGGTCTTATGTTTGGATTCAAATTACCTGAAAACTTTAACCGCCCATATTCCGCCGTAAGCATAACTGATTTCTGGAGGCGTTGGCATATGTCCCTTTCTCGTTTTTTTAGAGACTATGTATATTTTCCTCTCGGTGGAAATCGTCTGGGCGTTTATCGGACATATATCAATCTGATGATTGTTTTTATATTATGCGGGATGTGGCATGGCGCTAATTGGACTTTTTTAATATGGGGGTTATATCACGGCGGGTTATTGGTAATTGAACGTTTAACAGGATTGAGAACGTTAGATGCTGAGTCAACTGCCTTATTGGTATTGAAGAGAATTAGTACTTTTTTACTGGTAATGGTGGGCTGGGTATTTTTCCGTTCATCAAGTTTGGCGCAGGCAAAGGTTTTTATTAAAGGGTTGTTTATCCCTGTACAAATGCCGGTGCCATTAGAAGTACTCCTTGTACTAAATGGTCGTAATGTCTTCTTTCTGCTTGTTGCGGCCCTGGTCTTATTTCTTCCACGGGATTTTTCGGGAGCCGGCTTTATTATAAAAGAAAAACCCACAATAATAGCCGTGCCACAGCTAATAATAATTGTAATTATGGTGTTTTACTCAATAACAGCTTTAGCGAGTGGATCATATAACCCGTTTATTTATTTTCAGTTTTGATTTTATGAGAAAGATCACAACCTTAATTTTTATAATATTATTAATTAGCCCTATTCTTGGAAACATATCTGGTTTTAGAAATGAACAACTTCATGAGAACCGTGAGCTGGTTAACTTGCCAGAATATTCTGCCAATAATCTACTTGATCCTAACTATTATTCTAATATAGAAAGATATTATAATGATCAATTTGTTTATCGTAGAGAGCTTATTAAGGCAAAGAGTCTTATAGACTACTACGTGTTTAATACGTCAATAACTTCTAAAGTTTATATAGGAGAGAAAGAATGGTTATATTTACGCACGGAGTTGCCTGATTATCAGAAGGATGGATGTAGAGCCAGAGAAGATATGAGAGAGTTGGCCAGCCAGATTAGTAGGATGGAATATATCCTGAATAAAAAGGGGAAAAAATTATTATTTATAGTGGCCCCTAATAAATCAACAATATATCCGGAATATGTCGGACTTTTACAATCAACTTATGGCTGTAACAAAAGTAAATATGATCTACTATTGGAAGCCTTCAACGAATATCCTGTTAAGGGTTTTATCCGGCTTGATGATAAATTACTTTTGGCAAAGGGCGATAAAGAACTCTATTATTGGGATGATACACACTGGAATGTTAATGGGGCTATGATTGCGAGTATAGAAATATTAAAATATCTCAATCCTATAACTTGGGAGAAATCCTTTCCAGTAGTTAATACAGCCCATGAACAGATGGATGGGGAGCTGACGAATATGATGGCAGTGAGACGTTTAACTAAGAAAGTGTTTATTAAAAATACAAGTTATCCCTTTAAGATTGATGAAAATATATTAGAACCTGAAGATCGGATTAGACCAAAGTATGAATTTAAAGCAAAATCAATTTCTAATGATTTGATTCCAAGAACAGTAATCCTTCGTGATTCTTTTATGAATCTTCCCTTAATATTTATTAAAGGTTCTTTTGAACAATTGGATACATATTGGTGGCAATTCCATTTATCAGATCAACGTGTTGCAGAAGATTTGAGATCATCAAAAGTTATTATAATTGAATGCGTGGAAAGATTTTTAGAACCCTTAAAGTCTAAACTTCCGATTATTTTATCTGCGCTGGAAGATAATTAGCCCATGATTATAGAAATTCAGTGGCATCTACTGTTAGCGTAGGTGCCGTGTTTAAGCAAGCATTAAAGCATGGTACTTTAGAATTCAAGACGCGTGTGCATGTGCCATGAATTGCTGGGGTTTTGCAAAATCCTTTGTAGGAGGCTCTATTTGTGCTAATATTTACCGCACATAAATAAAATTCTGGAGTTCGTATAATAATATTGGCGATAAAACATCACTTAAGGAGCAAGTATGGATATTTCTAAACTTAAGGCAGGCGACAACCACTACATTGCGTATGTTGGGCCTCCTACTCAATACGATTTTATGGGCGCTACGCAGTTCCGTTTGCTCTGTACTTTAGGTCTCCGTGCAAATCATTACTTGCTGGATATTGGCTGTGGTTCGCTCCGGGCTGGAAGATTATTTATCAATTATCTGGATGAGGGTAGATATTTCGGTATAGATCCAAACGAATGGTTAATCAAAGATGCAATCAATAATCAGATAGGAAATGACCTGCTACGTTTGAAGAAACCGCAATTTGACTACAATAGTGATTTTGCAACTGATGTCTTTTCCCAACAGTTTGATTTCGTTATCGCTCAGTCTGTTTTCTCTCATACGAGTAGACATCTTATCAATGTCGCCTTGAAAAATATCAAGGACTCTTTGAAACCCAATGGCCTTATCGCTGCCACTTTTGTAGAAGGAAATTCAGATTTTGATGGGAATGGGTGGGTATATCCAGGTTGTGTTAATTACCTCCCCTCCACAATAAAACGGTTTGCAGATGAGGCTGGACTATTCGTCATTCGAATCCCGTGGTATCATCCAAGACAGACTTGGTACCTTCTTTCAAAGGACATGTGCCGCCTCCCGAATAATGCAATGTTGCGTTATTTGACAGGGGCAGTCCTGTTTGATCCCGAATTTCTGCCAAGCTGGAAAACCAGTCAAAGCTTCACTTGTTTTGTCAAGAATTATATAAAACGCTGTCATTTAAAAATTAAAACTGGACTATTTTAGACGATTTAGTGTGTATCTTTTGGAAGTCGGATCATAATAGTCCTTAGGTAGGATGATAAAATAGGCATTAAAGTTTGATGCAATAAACAATGGAGGTGACAAATATGGAAAGAATTCCTAATAGGAAGTACACAAAAAAGATTAAGCATCAAGTTAACCCTCATCTTTCCATCATTCACGTGATATGACTTGGTTACCTCTTTAAACAGTTGGGTGCCTTTTATTACTATCTTGCAAATGGTACAATAATTGCTTAATATAAATAGAGCCATATAGTATTATATTTATGTCCGCTGAAGTATAGCGGCTATTTATTTGTTATGACTGTTCAAAATTTGAACGCTTCGAAAGATGCATTGGCGGCAGCCCGTTTTCGTGCTAATCAGTGATCCTTTCAAAGGAAAATTAATTCTATGTTAGCCGTTACACATTTGAGGAGATTTATTAATTTTATTCGTATGCTTGGCCTAAACAGCTACATGATCCGTAGTATGGTTACACGAGACATGCGGGAGCGATACATGGGGTCGTACCTGGGGTTTTTCTGGTCGGTCATTCATCCATTAACTCAGCTCTTAATCTATTATTTTTTGTTTTCTGTTGTGATGAAGATGAGACTGGGTCCGGAGTATGGAGGGACTTCTTACGCAATCTGGCTGATTTCAGGGCTGTTACCCTGGATGTTTTTTACAGAGGTTGTCAATCGCTCACCTGATGCTGTTCTGGGTCAGGCCAGCATTATCAAAAAGATGGTGTTTCCATCCGAGTTATTGCCGTTTGTCCATCTTGCAGCAGCAATGGTAAATCATTTCATAGGGCTATCCATCCTTATGGGCTTTATACTTGTTTTAGGCTATGGAATTTCTACTAAGCTTTTGTTTGTGTTTTTATATCTACTTATAATTGGTATGTTTGCTCTTGGCGTATCCTGGTTACTTTCGTCGTTGAATGTCTTTCTGCGTGATATCGGCCAGATAATAAGTGTTGTAATCAATATCTGGTTCTTCTTAACGCCAATCATGTATCCCGGCAGCATGATCCCTCCGGAAGTGCAGGGCCTGATGAAATTGAATCCAATGTTCCATGCCGTGGAAGGCTATCGCATGGCCCTCCTTGGCAGGGCGGATATGGATGTTAAAGGGCTTGCTTTCCTATTAGTGATTGCTCTTATAACATTTGCCATTGGAGGGCTGACCTTCCAGAAATTAAAACCGGCGTTTGCGGATGTGTTGTAAATGGAAATGAATGCTATCGAAGTTAACAACCTTTGCAAAGTCTACCGCTTATATAACTCCCCCAAAGACCGTCTTCGTGAAATGATTAGCTTGACCGGACGGAAATTTCATCATGAATTCTATGCTGTTAATAATGTGTCTTTCACAGTGAAAAGAGGACAGACTGTAGGTATTGTTGGTCAGAATGGGAGCGGCAAGAGCACGCTGCTTAAGATTATCTGCGGTGTACTCCAGGAGAGCAGCGGCAATGTAAAGGTCAATGGACGTATTTCATCTCTGCTTGAGTTGGGAGCCGGTTTCAACCCTGAATTTACAGGCCGTGAGAATGTGTACATGAATGGCGCATTGGTGGGATTTAATCGTGAAGCAATGGAAAGACGTTTTTCGGATATTGAGGCATTTGCCGATATTGGCGAATATATTGATCAGCCTGTAAAATCATATTCCAGCGGGATGCAGGTACGCCTGGCATTTGCTGCTGCAATTAATATTGATCCTGATATCCTTGTTATAGATGAGGCGTTAGGCGTCGGAGATGCAAGGTTTCAATTAAAATGTTATTTTAAATTTAAGGAAATTCAGGAGAAGGGAAAAACTATTCTGTTTGTGTCACATGATCAGAATGCTATTAAAAGGCACTGCTCTGAAGCGCTTCTCATGCACAAAAGTGAATTGATTTATAGTGGTGTTCCCAACGATGTAATTAATGAATATACAAGACTCTTATTTCCTGAGGGCAATAGTTTATTAGGAACAGAAGATGCCGCCAGGTTCGATAGTGATGAGTCTTTACCGGGGCTATCGAATAAGGAATTTCGTTATGGATCTGGAGAAGGAGAAATAATATCATTGAGTTTATTAAGGGAAGACGGCTTGAATAGTACGGTATTTACTACCGGGGAAAAAATGACGGTAGTATATTGTGCTGTATCAAAACTAAAAATTATGAAGGGGGCAATCTTCGGGATGACAATTAGAGATGCAAAAGGGCAGGACGTTTATGGTACTAATACATATTATAAGGGAATAGAAATACCACCTTTAACAGAAGGAAGTAGAATAGAGATTTGTTTTACCCAGGAATTAAATTTAATACCAAATACTTACTTTGTTACTGTTGGATTTGTACAGATTGTGAATGGTGAAATGATACAATTAGATCGCAGGTTCGATGTTGCTGAAATAAAAATATTGTCACAAGTTGGGGATTCAAGCTTTGGAATAGCAAATCTGAATAGTGAGATTACCTTTAAGATTAATAAGTAAATGGTTTAAATAAATATGAAGTCTCATAGAGCTCACAGAGCAATCTGCATACTTGGTATGCATAGAAGTGGAACATCTGTCATAACCCGTGCCATTAACCTGCTTGGGGCATATCTTGGCGAGGAGAAGGATTTATACCCTCCAGCTACAGCTAACCAAAAAGGTTTTTGGGAACGGAAAGATATTGTTGATATTCATAATAGTATTCTAAGGCATTTTGGCGGAGGGTGGTATTCATTCACACCACTTCCGGGAAAATGGCATGAATCTGAAGATATAAAGCCTTTCAAGCAAGAATTAACAGAATTAATAAGAAACAATTTCGAAGGTCATGACTTATGGGCATGGAAAGATCCAAGGACTTGTCTTCTACTTCCTTTATGGATAGATGTCCTTAATGAACTTGGCATTGAGCTGTCTTGTATTTATGTGATAAGGAATCCCCTTGATATTGCTAAATCTCATAGTAAAAGAGACGGATTTACTTTTGATAAATCTTTAGGATTATGGTTCTTCTACAATATTTCAGCATTGAGAGCAAGCCATGCATTGCCTCGCTATTTTATCGGGTATGACAAATTCTTAAATAATTGGGAATTGGAATTAAGGCAGTGTGCTGCAAAGCTAAAGCTAACATGGCCTGATGATGAATCAAATATGATTGAAGAAATGAACGCTTTCATTTCTAAAGATCTGCGTCACAGCATATCAAAACAAGATGATTTAGATGATAGCAGATTTCCAGCGCCTATTATAAGACTAAATAGACTCTTAAATAATGCATTGGAATTATCATCTATGGATGAAGAACCGGATATAAAAATTATTGAACATCTTTATGAGGAGTTTACTTTCTATTCAAGGTTCATTTTATACGATACTGATAATATTCGGGAGATGGGGCGGCAGTTGAGTCATAAAGACATCATGCTAAGTTGGAAAGATTCGAAGGTTACTCAGCTTGAGGCCACAATAAATGCTCAACGAGATGAATTAACCAAAATGAAAACAATTATCGAAAGTAAGTATTTAAGTACAATCAGACTATTAAAGAATAACATAGTTAGAAAATGTCTTGGAATCAGTATTGTTAGCAGTATGATGCGCAGAATGAATAAAGTCATTAGAATGCCTCAGAGGATTGAGAACAGATCCTTTTCTCATGATCCTTTATATAATTCATGGATAATAAAAAATGAACCTGATAAGACACAAATTAGGGAACTTAGTGCTGAAATAAAGTTATGGACATATAATCCTAAAATAAGCATCATTGTTCTGTTATATTCTTCTACTGAATATGACATCAATGAATTCTTCAAATCAACTCTAAATCAGCTCTATGAGAATTGGGAATTGTGCATCCTGGTCAGGGAATCTGATATATCTAACATCTCAGATGTAATTAAGGGATATTCTAAAAAGGACAGCAGGGTGAAGTATGCTTTATTTGATGAGAATAATAGCAGTTCAAGAAACTTTAATGAGGCATTGAAAGCGGCCACAGGGGAATATGTTGTTTTACTCAAACAGGATGTTGTACTTGCCCCGTTTGCATTATATGAGGTCGTCAGGCAATTAAATCAGAATCCAGCGGCTGACTTCATTTATGCAGATGAAGATAAGGTGTCTGTTCTAGATGGAAATAGGTATGAGCCCTTTTTCAAGCCTGACTGGTCACCTGATACATTCTTATCTTATAATTATCTATCTCATTTTGCTGTTTTAAGAAAGAGTATTGTGGATGCAATAGGGGGGGGACGTGATGAATGTGAGGCTGCACTGGAATATGATCTGTTGCTTAGGATTATAGAAAAAACAGATAAGATTTATCACATACCTAAAATACTATCTCACATGAGGGTCGTCTTCTCATCTGGTTCTGAAGTTGAGAGTACTGAGAACAAATCTAAAGCCTCTACGGCAGGGAAAAAGGCAATCAAGGACTATCTTAATAGAAAAGGTTTAGAGGCAGATATCTCAGATGGGGTATTTAAAGGTTCCTATAGAGTTAAATACAGGATTATCCATCCGGGTAAGATTTCTATTATTATTCCTACCAAAGACAAGGTACATTTGATCAAGTCATGTGTTTCCTCCATTCTTGATAAAACAGACTATAAATCCTATGAAGTAATCATTGTTGACAATGAAAGTATTAAGCAGGAGACGTATGACTACTATGATACACTGAAGAGTGAACCACGTATAAAAATATTACATTACAACAAGACATTCAACTACTCGGCAATCAATAATTATGCCGTACAGTCCTCTGATGCAGATTATATCTTGTTGTTAAATAATGATGTAGAGGTCATCAATAATGAATGGTTGACGGCTATGCTTGAATTTGCAAAGAGAAAAGATGTCGGTGCTGTCGGTGCAAAGCTATATTATCCAGATGATACAATCCAGCACGCAGGAGTTATCTTAGGCTTATACGGCATTGCAGATCATGCCCAAAGATACTTTCCAAGTTACAGCGACGGTGTCAATGGCAGAATAAATATCATACAGAATCTGAGCGCTGTCACAGCGGCCTGTATGATGACGCGCCGAAGTGTGTATGAAGAGGTTGGCGGGCTCGATGAGACACTGACAGTGGCATATAATGATATAGATTTGTGTTTGAAGATAAGAGAAAAGGGTTATCTTATCGTATACACCCCATATGCTGAACTATATCACTATGAATCAGCCAGCAGGGGGAGAGAGGACACGCCAGAGAAATTGACAAGGGCTTATCAGGAATATGATTTCATGAAGACCAAGTGGAAGCATATCCTTGAAGCCGGCGACCCTTATTATAACCCTAACCTGACGCTTGAGAATACTGACTTTAGTATCAAAGTTTAGTTCCAGATGAGCAGCAATCCCAAAATCAGTGTCATAATTCCTCTCTATAATCATGAGAAATATATAAGGGAGGCTGTGTATTCTGTATTAGAACAGTCAATCCAGGATTTTGAACTGATCATAATCAATGATGGTTCAAGGGATAAATCAGAAGAGGTTGTTAAGTCAATAAAAGATGACAGGATAAAATACTTCTATCAGGAGAATCAGGGCGCTCACAATACCATAAACAGAGGAATCCAGCTTGCTCAGGGAGAATACGTAAGCATCTTAAATTCTGATGATGTCTATTATAGGAACAGGTTTGAAGAGGCGTTAAAAGTGCTTGAGTCTGATAGCTCTGTTCAGGCAGTTTTTAGCCATCTGGAGTTTATTGATGAGAAAGGGGAGTTTATAAGGTATTACAGAGGGGCAGAAGATTTCTGGACGGATTGTAATCCCGGAATTCCATATAAAGATACAAATGATATTGTCTTAGATCTACTTGCTGGAAACTTTCTTATAACAACGTCCAATCTTTTCTGCAGGAGAACTGTTTTTAAAGACATTGGAGATTTCTTAAACCTAAAATATACACACGATTATGAATTTTATTTAAGGCTATGCAGTAGTTATAAAGTCTGCATTATTGATCAACCTCTAATGAAATACAGAGTTCATGCCTTAAATACGCTAAAGAAGAATGAGGCTGAACTTAGTTTTGAGGTAGGACTGGTCTTAACTAATTTCTTATTGAATTATGATATTGATAATATATTTAAGGAGGGTGAAGAGAGATATAATGCCCTCTTGCGATTATTTAACATTGTAAATACCTATCATTCAGATAAGATGATGATGATGCTACTTCTTTATGTAATGAAATATAAAGGAGGAAGGGAAGATGTTTTTAAGGAATTAACTGATAATATTGAAAACCCTTTCAGAAAGGGATGCATTGATAGTTTTAATGGAGTATTTGAGATGGCAAGGAATTTAGCAGAAAGGGACAGGCAGATAGCAGAAAGGGACAGGCAGATAGCAGAAAGGGACAGGCAGATAGCAGAAAAGGACAGCCAGATAGCAGAAAAGGACAGCCAGATAGCAGAAAAGGACAGCCAGATTCAGAGACTCTTAAATTCATATAGTTGGAAGATTACAAAACCGTTAAGAATTGGCTATCGCCTATATAAAGGAACAAAATATACTGCTTTTCCGAATATTACGCCATATCATGCAAGGCTGCTGCATTCTCCAAACAAATACAGGAAACGTATTGTACATGCTCTCGGAAACTTTTTAACCGGAGGTTCTTCACGGCTTGTTGTTGATTTAATTGAGCACCTTGGACACCTTTATGAGCAGGAAATTATTACATGCCTGAAACCGGAACCCTCACATTATATGGGTGTAGTTATTCACGAGTTTAATTACATGGAAAATATGTTTAATAACTTGATATTATATTTTGAGAAGTTTAATCCTGACATAATTCACATTCATTATTGGGGAGAAAAAGATGAGGAATGGTATAAACAGGTATTTGCAGCGGCTCAAAAGAAGGGATGCAAGATAATAGAAAATATTAATACTCCTGTCAGACCATATTTTATTGGAGCAGTTAATAAATATGTATATGTGAGTGAGTATGTGCAAAACACTTTTGGACAGCATAATGATAAGAGTCTCATAATATATCCAGGCAGTAATTTTGATATGTTTAATAGGCCTGAAGATACTGAAATTCCAGATGACTGCATAGGAATGGTTTACAGGTTAGAGCCGGATAAACTTAATGAAAATTCTATAGATGTATTTATTAAGGTTGCGAAGCTTAGGCCAGGAATAAAAATACTTATTGTTGGTGGTGGATCGCTTTATGACATTTATAAGAAGTCTGTGAGTTCTGCAGGAGTCGGCGCTAATATTGAATTTACAGGCTATGTGCCTTATGAAAATTTACCAAAGTACTATAAAAAAATGAATATCTTTGTTGCCCCTGTCTGGAAGGAGAGTTTTGGTCAGGTTAGTCCATTTGCAATGAACATGGGAATCCCTGTAGTCGGGTATGATATTGGTGCACTTTATGAAATTATTGGGGATAAGGGGCTGCTGGCGCCTCCTGGAGATAGTGATAGATTGGCTGATATTATTATCGCCTTATTGGATAGCAAAGAAAAAAGACGGTCCATAGGTAACAGGAATCGTCAGCGGGCTAAGGAGCTATTTTCAGTGGAGTCAATGATACGGAGTTATGACGGGCTTTATAAGGATTTGTTGAAGAAATAAAAATGAGGATTGCTATATTTGTACATTGTTTTTTCCCTGAACATTTTTACGGAACTGAGACTTACACACTGAACCTCGCAAAACAGTTACAGGTTAAGGGACATGAGCCAATAGTTATATCTGCAATATTCCAGGGTAAACCTAAAAAAGAAGAGGTTGTATCAAGTTATACTTATGATGGTATTAAAGTTTATTGTATAGATAAGAATTTCTTTCCGCATAAGAGGGTTAAGGATACCTATTACCAGAATGAACTACGGCAGGTCTTTTATGATTTATTGCAGGAATTAAAACCGGATTTGGTTCATGTAACACACCTTATTAATCACACAGCCGTATTATTGGAAGTTGTATATGACTTGAAAATTCCTATGGTGGCTACATTTACTGATTTTTATGGGTTTTGTTTTAACTGCAAGCTTGAGGCATCTGATGGTTCATTGTGTAAAGGCCCTAATCGTAATCGGACAAACTGTTTACCCTGTTATTTGAAGGCTGCTAAACAGCCATTTTATAAAAACTTAGTTAATAAATATCCCTCTTTAATTCCTGTTTATGCCCTGGCATTATATTATGCAAGGTATATAAGTTCAAAATGTTTTGGCTATGCTGTAGATATTATAGAACGCCCTGATATATTGGCTCGATGCTATACAAGTTATAAAGCGGTAATTGCCCCTACCAAGTTTCTGAGGGATATTTATATTGAAAACGGGTTGACTGTTCCTGTGCATCTGATTCGTTTTGGTATTGATTTACCCCGGTTACCTAAGCAAGGCAGGAATGGATTCCCAGTGAGATTTGGTTTCATAGGGCAGATATTACATCATAAGGGAACGGATATACTTATTGATGCCTTTTCAAGACTGCCAAAAGGAAAAGCAGTATTAAATATCTATGGGCCGGAACATCAGGAACCATTGTATATGGAAAAACTTAAACTTATGGCCAAGGGTTCTGATGTCTTCTTTATGGGTACTTTTCCATCAGAAAAAATCGCAGAGGTATTATCAACATTAGATTTTCTGGTCATCCCTTCGAGGTGGCATGAAAACAGCCCCCTTGTCTTATTAAATGCTCTGGCAAGCCACACTCCGGCTATAGTATCTGAAGGAAAAGGGATGACTGAGTTTATTGAAGAGGGAAAGAACGGTTATGTTTTTCCAATGGGGAGTGTGGAGGGATTGGAGAAGGTTCTGAAAAAGATATTAGATAATCCTGAATGTTCCAGAGAAATGTTTAAGACCACTGAATATTTACAGACTAATGAAATAATGGTAGAGGATGTATTGTCAGTTTATGAGTCAGTGTTGAAGGGGTCTTAATGAAAATTGCTTTTTTTGTTCATTGCTTCTTCCCAGATTCATTTTATGGAACGGAAACTTATACATTGAATCTTGCAAAACAAATTCGAATGATGGGACATGAACCAATAGTCATTTCTGCAAAATCACTGGGAGAACCAAGGAATAAAGAGGCCGTAACAAGTTATGTGTACGATGAAATACCAGTCTATTGTATAGATAGGAATTATTTCCCATATAAACGGATTAGAGACACGTATTTCTATCCTCAGATGCGCAAAGTGTTTACAGACCTTCTGGCAAGCATAAAGCCTGAATTAGTCCATGTAACGCATTTATCTAATCATACTGCTGTACTATTGGAAGTAGCAGCAGAACATAATATTCCTTTGGTTGGGACATTTACAGATTATTTTGGTTTTTGCTTTAAGTGTACCCTTGAAGGAGTAGATGGTTCAATGTGTCAGGGGCCGGATGAATCTAAAACAAACTGTGTTGCCTGCTATATAAAATATATAGGCATTAATCATCATTATAATTCGTTAATATTACGTATTATTAACAGGTATCGAAGACTATACGCACTGGGTATAAACTTTATTATTAATGCTAATCGTATAGCAGGTTTATATGCGTATATCGTTATGAATGTTCAGGATATTAAGGATAGATTCGATGTTATGTCAAAGTATTACTCCCTTTATGATGCGGTTATTGCCCCGACTAAATTTCTTCGAGATGCTTATATCGCAAATGGTTTAACTGTCCATGTGCACCTGATTCGCTTTGGTATTGATTTGCCCAGGTTACCTAAGCAATGTAGGAATGGATTTCCTGTAAGATTTGGCTTCATTGGGCAGATATCACATCATAAGGGAACGGATATACTTGTGGAAGCCTTTTCCAGACTGCCAAAAGGAAAGGCAGTGTTAAATATTTATGGGTCGGAACATCAGGACCCATTGTATATGGAAAGACTTAAACTTATGGCAAAGGGTCATGATGTTTTCTTTATGGGTACTTTTCCATCAGAAAAAATCGCAGAGGTATTATCAATATTAGATTTTCTGGTCATCCCTTCGAGGTGGCATGAAAACAGCCCTCTTGTCTTATTAAATGCACTGGCAAGCCATACGCCGGTTGTCGTTTCTGAAGGAAAGGGTATGACAGAATTAATTGAAGAGGGAAAGAACGGTTATGTATTTCCAATGGGGAGCGTTGAAGGATTGGAGAAAGTTCTGAAAAAGATTATAGATAATCCCGAACATTCCAGAGAAATGTTTAAGACGACAGAATATACGCAGACGAATGAGATGATGGTAGAAGATGTATTGGCCGTATATGAGTCTGTAATGACCAAAGGATAAGTCGGGAAGTAAGAAAAAAGTTCATGAAAATACGAAATGACTCATCACTGTTTAAGTCAGAATGGTTAATATGGTTTCCCCATTTATTGGTGGTGTGCTGGCTCATCTATTTGGGTATTACTATATGGCAGCATGCACATCATAGTGTGCAGCCCCCTCTTTATGACCCACTCAGCTATATGCTTAAAGCTATGAATTTCTGGCAGGCTGTCGAACATGGAAAGTTTATCAACCCTTTGAATCTCGTGCCTACATCTCGTCCACCCGGTACCATCCTGATGTCTTATCCCTTCGGGTTTACACCTGATTTCCGCGGATTTCATTTCCGGTCTGTTTTCTTTCCCATTATATGCATTATAGCGGCTGTTTATATAGTGGCGGGAACAACCAAGGCAAGGTCCGGAAGATGGTGGATGGCGGCCATTGTTTTACTGTTTTCCTCTCTTCCTATGCTTTATCAGTTCGATAAGGTTGATGGTAGATACAGCCCCGTTTCATGGGGTATGGTAGACAACTTTCAGGCAGGCATTGCCGCTCTGGCTGCTGCTGCATTATTGAGGAGCATAATGGCAAGGTCGCAGACATGGTTATTGCTCAGTGCTTTGAGGTAAGATGGAAAAAGTGGACACCAAAGTAATGTATAATACAAAACGGAGGTGTCAAATGGAGAGGGTTCCAAATGGTAAGTACACGAAGGAGTTTCGAGTAGAATCTGTGAAGTTGGTCACAGAAGGCGGGTTATCGGTAGTAGAAGCAGGACGTAGGTTATCATTACCACCATCAACCCTAAACACATGGGTAAAGCATTACAAGTCTGGTAAGCTTGGAGAAATAGGCAAGACACAGAAGCCGCTGACGGGAGCAGAGCTTGAGCTGGCCAGAGTTAAGAGGGAGCTTGCCGAGGTAAAGATGGAGCGGGACATATTAAAAAAAGCGGCCGCGTACTTTGCGAAGGAGTCGCTGTCAGGTACGCGATGATAGATGATATGCGACTTAAGTATCCAATTCCATTCCTGTGCCGGATATTTGATGTTTCATCAAGTGGGTACTATGCACGTCTGGGACGTCCGTTAAGCAAACGTGCCCGGGAGGAACAACGTCTGGAAGTGGATATCCGTGCAGCGCATAAGCGCACCCGGGAGACACACGGGCCAGAGCGATTACAGAAGGAATTGGAGGCGCATGGGGTTAATGCAGGGGTTTGCCGGATCAGGCGCATACGCAAGAAGTTGGGGATACGCTGCAAACAGAAGAAGACGTTTAAGGCAACAACCAACTCCAGGCATAACCTGCCTGTTGCAGAGAATTTATTAGATCAGAAATTTGAAGCAGCAGCTCCTAATAAAATTTGGGTGACAGACATAACGTATATCCCTACAGAAGAAGGCTGGCTCTATCTTGCCGGACACAAGGATGTATTTACTAAAGAGATTGTAGGTTATGCGATGGATGGACGAATGACAAAAGAGTTGGTCCGCAAATCCCTGCTTAGGGCAGTAGCATCTAATCGCCACGTTAAGGGGCTGATACAACATTCAGATCGGGGAAGCCAGTACTGCTCTCATGAATACATTATGTTGCTTGAGCAATTAGGTATAAAGGCATCAATGAGTAGAAAAGGAAACTGTTATGACAATGCACCTATGGAGAGTTTTTGGGGAACACTTAAGAGTGAGCTTGTACATCACAGACGTTACAAGACCCGACAAGAAGCAATGCAAGAGATTACAGAATATATTGAGATATTTTATAACAGGCAAAGACGGCAGGCTAAGTTAGGCTTTCTCTCACCTGCTGCCTTTGAACAACAGTTCTATGAAAGGCAGCTTGCTGCATGAGGCTTTCGTGTCCACTATTGACATCAGACCTCATACCTCTTGAACAATGGGGAGGGATCCAGGGTAATCATTCGGGAATAAAACCTCTATCAAATACCGGTCAAGTACTGCTCCTTCATGGACTATGGGAAAACTACCCCTTATGAAGACAAGACCATTCTCTATATAAAAATTGAGGTTCGGATACTTCGACTGAGTCTCACTCTTTATTTGCTCAAGAAGAATAGGCTTTAACTTATACCATGGCCGGCTCATAAATCATCAAACCATGGTTTGGTTGGGGTTGTTACACTTACTACGGCTCGACGAAGGGCATCGCTCTTTTTGTCCTTACTCTCTCCCTCAACCGGACCAAAGACGGCTTCCCATCCAGAATTTTGAATGGCTTCGAGTGTTTTTGTGGCCACAGAAGATAACTCTAATTGGATGGCAGGGCTGAGGAGATCGGATAAATCATTTCCCTGGGGATTTGCCGGATCTTCAATTGAAATTTCTTTAATATCATCACGAAGCCGTTCCCAAACATATTCAAGTTGAAGTGATAGATTGGAAAGACGACTCCCCTTCAGGGATTCGATTGTTAAAAGCTCCAGCGCAAACGTCTTAACTCTCAGGCCATTTCTAACCTTCCAGAGTTTGAACAGACGAATTGCATCTGTAAAGCCACTCTCTTTAATATGTTTAATGTGTATATCGAGGTTTGTCTTAAGACGTTCTTTTTCTCCTGACGCTTGATACAAATAAGCATCTTTTCTGGAATCATCCGTATAACGTCCAGGGACTACATCAATGTGAAAATCAACATTGTAATTTTTAGGATCACGATCCTTAATTCGTAAGGCTGATGACTTGGGTTCAACCAAATACCGCTCTGAAAGAGACTTATAAACATTATTATAGACATCTTTTAATGTTTCACCGGCTGCTTTATCATCATGTGGGAAGTAACAAATAATATCCAAGTCATAAGATTCACGGATCATTGTCCCCTTAGCCTTAGAACCACCATATCTGATTGTCGGTGAAGATTCACTGAATTTCTTCCTCAGGACTTCCTCTATGTCTGCACGGTGTTTCTGGAGATCTTTCAATTCACCGCTATCTGTGGATAAAGTTTGAGATTCGAGTATCTTCTGAAGATATTCATTAGTATCCATAATTAATTTACCTCCAAGGCTAGGGTAAAACCGTCCTTCGCCTTATCATAATCATATACAAGTAATTTTGGATCGACCTTTGGAAATAGCTCACGGCCACAGAGAACAGCAATGGGAGCGGGAACAGCTGGAAAAAGGTGGATTGCGGTGAGGATCCCGTGGTCTCGCATAATTGCTCGAAGAGATGCCTGATAAGTATCCTTAAATCTCATGAGGTCTTCCCGAGTACATAGAAATGTTGGGCTTGGTGTGATGCCAACCAGAGAGATCTCATAAATGTAGAAGCTTTCATCGATGTCGGCAGGAAGATTCTTAAGGTGAATGATCCCACTAAGCGATAGTACAAGGGCTATTTTAGAGCGGTCAGCTCCGCTCCGAAGCAGGCGGAACTCGTAAGTCACCGGTTGACCGGCGGTAGTCTTCCATGTCCAATCTTCTGTATCCCTGTGGCGCTGATATAATTCTATCGGTATCTTGTTACCTAACTGGCAACCGAGGTAAATGAGGAGCGGTATGGGAGCTAAGGCAAAGAGCGAGATGTGTCGCGTTTTCTCAACATCCATCCCAGGAGCGTACAGGCGTTCAACTTCCCGTTTTATATTCTGTGCCGCTGTCTTAAGAAAAGCGGTATCATCCCCGTAAATACCGGTTAGATCAATGACAAAACCACGTAGATCAGTTGGATAACGGGGAGCAACAGCTTCAGTTACTTGAGACGCAGGGATATCAACAGCCTGTCCACCGATATTTGCTTTAAGCTGTACTATTGTTGTTTTGAGATCTGGACCTAACCCAGTCACATGATAAATCCTGTCTTCATGGCGACGCTTATATGCCTCCAGAGTTTTCCGGGTATAGTGTGAAGGATTATTGTCAATCAACTTGTGGCATCGTGGGCAAAGCAGCAATAAATTTGAAACATCATTAATATCTGCTGGACGGGGAGAAGATTTTCCGCGTGGTCCATCTGGTTTAAATGCTACGATATGAGCCATTTCTGCAAAATTGCCCTCAGTCAGGGTCAAATGGTGACGGAGTAGGTACTCATTGCATCCATCAAACTCACACCGACCACCGGCACGGACAAAAAGAAGGAGACGGATGAGATTATGGGGCTTCCGTTTTAGAATGGTTATAGGCGATGGGGTCGATTTACCTTCGCTTCTTTTAATTGCATGAGAGGTAGACTGCATATTTATCTTTCTCATCTATTTAATGTTTCTTATCCTTTGGTGGACAAGGATCGGGTCCATAACTATCCCGATCTCTAATCCTGTTTTCCCGATCATGGATAATCAAATCTGATTTCTCTTCTTTTGCAATTGGTTGCCCGTCTTTAATTGCTTCACGTTGAGTGTCATAAAGACCGGAAGCCCGTTCATTCCCTTCTTTCTTGATAGCCCACGATCCATCCTTCCGATGTGTTACATGAACATTTTTACCCATAAAAATATCCTCCTTTTTTAATTTCTCATATCGAGAGATTCCATATGACATTTGTTATAATTCTCTCTTAATATTAAGGTCATTAAATTTCTTTATGCTTATCTTACCATCATGTAGCGCATTATTTTTCACCCATATTGTATCACCTCCGATTAGAGATTATAATTTCCAGCTTAGCCGCCATAGGCGGCTTGACAGAATCTTATCATGAGTGAGATAATGGCTCAGAGATAAGACACATACATTATAATGCCTGCTGGCTATCTTGTCAACCATTGTCTTATAACTAAGACAGAAAGGAGGTTTTTTTATGTCTAAACTTACTCTTCAGGCCTTGGGACGAAAGCTGGAAGAAAAGCGGGGCAACAGGGGTATAAGAGAGGTTGCAAATGAAATTGGGATCAGCCACTCTACACTTTCTCGAGTAGAACGAGGCTATCTTCCCGATCTTGAGACCTTTAGTAAAATATGCAAGTGGCTGAATGTGGATCCGGGAGAAGTTCTCGGAGCTAAACCTACCGTAACCACTATTCCCAAGGTTGCCGCCCATTTCAGAAAGGATCAGACTCTTTCTCCTGGAACTGCCCAAGCTCTTGCTCAGATGATACTTGCTGCCCATCGCGCCATTATGTTGTCAGAAGAGAAAGGAGGTAGCTGAAAATATGTTTAAGCGCGGTTTTAAAAGCTGGTGTGAGAATGTAGCCATACAACAACGTCGAGAATTAAAATTGCAATCAGTCGACCCACTAGATCCATGGGCATTAGCAAAGCATTTAGAGGTTGATGTATGGGCCCCTGAGCAAATTCCAGGAATTGATCCTGGGTGTCTGAAAATATTACTAATCGATGATCCTGACAGTTGGTCAGCGGTTACGATTCGTATGGGTTCAAAAGATCTGATTATATTGAATTCCGTGCATAGAGGAGGGCGACCCGCAAGCAACCTTATGCACGAGTTATCTCATATTTTACTTAACCACAAGCCAGCTCGCATCGATATTACAGAAGACGGCTTATTAATGTTGAACACTTACGAAAAGGATCAAGAGGAAGAGGCTACGTGGCTGGCTGGATGTCTTCTCCTCCCTCGAGACGCTTTGATGTCCATTAGACAGCATGGTCTGAACCAGAAAGTTGCAGCGAAAAGATATGGAGTCAGCGTAGATATGTTACAGTGGCGAATCAAAATGACCGGAGTTGATTACCAAATCATCCATATGAAAAAAAGAGGCGTAAGAAGCGTCTGGGAAAAATCCACGGCGAAAGGTTTTTAACGAAATTAACCCAGGAAGAGTTGATCTGCTGTCTCAAATGGGGAGTGCAACGATGTACAGTCGGATAGAGACGGCAAAGGCCAACGGCCTTGAGTCATACCGGTATCTTAGATACATGTTTGAGAGCCTGCCATTGGCTGAGAGTGAATCAGACTACAAAGCATTATTACCACAATACGTTAACCGGAACACCATCCTCATCGTGATTCTATGAAGGTGGGGTTAATTAACCGCTGAACCTATACAAATTTTTATCGCCATATGCTATATTATATCTATTGTTTTCTTACTGAGCTTGTTGCATTAGGAGATGAAGAATTCAAATATTTCTTAGCCATAGTAGCAAACAAAAACCTCTAGTACGAGAGGTTGTGAGAAATCTTCCAAGCTATATAGGAACATGGATTGATGAACAAAAGCTTCTATTTGGCGATGACATAACGGTATCTCTTGAAGGGGCTATCAAATTAGATACCGACTATGTTCTTGTCTTTATCGATGAATACGCGCCCGTTTCAGCCTGGGTTGCGAAAGAGTTGGAGTGGGCACTGGAAGCAGAAAAAACTCATGGTCGAATAATACTTCTTCCAATTATTATAGATGAAAACGCCTTCCGTAAAATTGATAATGTCGAGATTCAAAAGCGAAAATACCTCAGTCTCAAAGATTATTCGGAGACTTCAATACGCGCCCTTTCGGAAGCAATAACATCAGAACTGTTCGCGCTTGTGTGCCGCGACATGGACATACTACGAAATCCTAAACCGAAAGCCACTTCCGCAATCATTTCCGATGCAGATGCGTTAATCCAAGCCAAGGCAGCACTAATTCAAAAGGCCGTGTTTCCACATCGTCAATCAAACCCAATATCTTTGCAATTACTTCGGGATGTTGTGAATTCACAAAGCGTTGATCAGCTTAGCAGTGACGAATTCGAGTCCATACTGTCAACTGTGATCCATCATAATTTCATTCCAGGTCTTTATTATGATGGTTTTGAGCTTTACCTAGTTGAAGAACATGCTCGCTGGAAAGCAGAAGTAAATCATGACCGAAAAGAAAGAATTGGAAGAAAAGTATCTAGTCTGATAAATAATGGAGCAAAAGTTTTTATAGATGCGGGTTCTACTACCGCAGAGGTTGCATACATAATTTGCAAAAAAATCGAGAACCGCGTAATTACCAAAATCACTCTCGCGACAACTTCAATCTATATTGCCAATATGATTTCGAATTGCTGTGTCAAAATGGGATTTGACGACACTTTTTCGGCTGTTCAGTTATTTGTACCAGGAGGGCAAGTACGTCAAGGAACTCAAGCAATCATCGGGACAAATACTGATAGCCATGAAATTCTTCGTATCGCCGATCATGTTGGTGGTTTCGATATCGGAGTCATCGGAGTAAACGGGGTGGATTTGAATCGTGGATTTACAACGCACGAGAATGCTGAAGTTTTGAACAAGATAGATATTATCCGTTCAACAACAACACACATTATGGCTGGAGATAGTTCAAAAATCGGCATTGTGCTTAAAGAGAAAATAGCTGATTTTTCTGATAATCTTCAATTTGTTGTTGATAATGATGAAAACAACGAGCAACTTCGCATGTTGTTGGAGAACCACAAAAACAAGATCATATTAGCTTAGTTATAGGTTTTCAAACCAAATGCAATGGTTGATTTATGATTAATATTTTTCGTGAAAGAATAGGTGAGTAAATATGCCTAATAATGCTATTATTTTTGACTTCTTTGGCGTAATTTGTTCGGAGATCGCGCCGTTCTGGCTGGCAAAATATCTCTTGAAAGAAGAAGCAAAAAAAATAAAAGCAACCATCATACATGCTGCGGATATAGGAAAATTATCTCAGCAAGAGATGTTTGATAGACTAGGAGAGATTGTAAAGATACCACCAGAGCAAGTTGAAAAGGAATGGTGGTCTTATGTTGTTATTGATATTGAAGTAGTAGAGATAATTCGAAAACTCAGAGTTGATCACCCAATCGCGTTATTAACAAACTCCCCTGCGCAATTTATAAGAGGAATATTAAGCAAACACGATTTATTTTCATTGTTTGACTCTATTATTGTTTCAAGCGAGGAAAGATGCGCAAAACCCACTTTGGTTATTTACGAGCGAACGCTTGAGCGCCTCTCAGTCCACGCAGAGGATGCGTTGATGATTGACGACAACCCAATCAATATTAAAGGAGCAATAGACGTTGGCATCAAAGGATTGGTGTTTGAGTCCTCTACCCAGTTGAGAAAAGCACTAACTGATCGCAATTACCTCATTGTCAACTAAGCAATTGACTTGACTATTACTATCTGCAAGAAACTGTATTAATTTGTACTAACATGGGTTCGTGTGGGGTCTGATGTAACAGTTTATTCTTCCCCTTCTTAAGTTTGTAGAGGACTCTAACCTTCAAGTAAGTGTGACCTGTCAGATACACAAAATAAAGGAAGTAGAATTTCTACTTCCTTTTAAAATGTTCATAAAGAACTATCCTCCCCATCCCTTACAATCCCCCTCATACTCACAGTCCTTGCACATAAAGCTTTGGCGAGGAAAGAATATCCCCTGCCTGATCCCCCTCAATACCTGGCTGGCAAGGTGGAAAAACCTCTGGTGATCATCCTTATTTCTCTCTGTTTTCAGTTCAACCATCTTCGGCTTCTTATTCTTAACGAAGTCAATGATCTTTAAGAGTCTCGGAGGTTTATGATAGAGCATCTCATAGGCGTAGGAATAAGCGGTTAGCTGGAGGTGATCATCAGCATCATCCTGCCCCATGGTCTGGGCCGAGGTCTTAAACTCCACAATCGTGTCGTCCTTTTCAATGAGATCAAAAAACCCCTCAAAGGCTATATCAATCTGCTCACCGGTAGAGAGATTGACCAGAGGCACGGTAAATGGCACCTCAGTCCCTTTAATCTCTTTGTGCGGATAGTTAAAGTAGAGTCGTAAAAACTCTTTTGCCAGGACAATCAGCGTTAGCTCCTGCTCCCCATTCTTGTATCGCATTTTGGTATCCAATTTCTGGGCATACCAGTCCGCATCAAAGATCCGGCAGAGCCTCTCCAAGCTCACCCCATTCCCGTTCATCCTCTCTTTATGAAGCCAGTTGATGGCAGAATGGATGGCGCTTCCGAAAACAAGGCCGGAGGACTTAAAGGGTTTTGGGAGGCCGTCAATGTACTGGAATTTGTATTTAAGGCTGCACTGCATGTAGAGGTTGATCTGGCTACTCGAAAGGTGATCCATTTTCATCACCCCCTTTTGCCTCGGCAAGCAATTGCTCGATCATTCGGCTTGCCTCAAACTTGGTTGCATCTTTAAGAGCCTCAACTTGAAATAACTTTCTCAGGTACTCATGGGCCCTGTCGCCTTCCATCCCCTGATCAGCAAGGATTCTGAAGAGAAACCTCTTTTGCGGATCGGTCATCGGGGATTCGTTATTCTGGTTATTTCCCTGCTGATTCTTCCCATTTCTTTTCTCCTGCTTATTGCCTGACGAAGCATCTGACTTATCTTCTATGGAAACCTCCTTTTCAAAGAGATAAAAACTTACAATCGGTTTTCCTTCTGTAGTCCTAAGCTCTATATATCTTGCCTTCTTTTCCATACTACTACCCTCCTTTTTCTTTTGTGCTGTTATTAAAAGACCTTCCTGATTTATGCGAATAATACCCTCCTGATGCAGTGATGATGATATGGTCCAGCACGGATATGGCCAGGAGCTTTCCGGCCTCATCCAGGCGGTTCCATATTTCCCGATCTTCAGGTGATGGATCGGGTATGCCACCAGGGTGATTGTGACAGGTGATGATCCCCGTTGCCCCGAGGAGGATCGCCTTTTTGAAGACCTCTCTGGGGTGCACCACCACATTCGTCGCACATCCAATCGTTACGACCTCCTTTTCAATAATCCGGTTCCTGCCGTTTAGATGCAGCACCCAGAAGCATTCCCGGTCTGCCTTTGCCTCCTCTCTCATCACCTCTGCGACAATATTGGGAGATGATACTACCTCCCCTGATGCCTCCCGTACCTGCAAAATCTTTAACTTCATTTCCTTTATCCTCCTTTCTTGATAAGAATTGTTTTTTAAAAAGAACTATCCTGAAGTCTAACTTTTTGAGGGAAACAAAAAAGAAGGGAAAATTTGCCTTATGAGGCATCTCTTCCCGTCTACAATGCGCATCTTTTTGAGGTTATGATGAAGGGATGAATGAGAAATCCACTGACAATAACCCGATTACCCCGCTTGCCATCACCAACTGGCGGGATATACGGAAAGTCTTCGGGATCAAGGAGAAGAACCGGAGGGGGCACATGTACATCATTGGAAAGACCGGCACCGGAAAATCTACACTGATCCAGAATATGGCGGCCTGGGATATCAGAGAGGGAAACGGTCTTGCCCTGATTGACCCTCATGGAGACATGGCAGAGAGTATCCTCGATTTTATCCCAAAGAAAAGAGCAAAAGATGTGATATATTTTAACCCGGCTGATTTGGAATACCCCGTAGCCTTCAATCCCCTTGAGAGGATTCATCCTGATTATGATCATCTGGTAGCCTCCGGCCTGATCTCGGTGTTTAAAAAACTCTGGCCAGATTTCTGGGGGCCGAGATTAGAGCATATCTTACGGCACTCCATCCTCACCCTGCTTGAGATTCCCGGAAGCACCCTTCTGGATATACAAAGACTGCTGACAGACAAGGAATACAGAGGAAGGGTGATTAACGGTATCCGACATCAGCAGGTCAGGGAGTTCTGGCTGAATGAGTTTGAAAAGTATTCTGCCTGGCTTCGCTCCGAGGCCACAGCCCCTGTCCTAAACAAGGTGGGGCAGTTTCTAACATCAACACCGCTAAGAAATATCGTGGGGCAAAGGGAGAACACATTTGATCTGAGAAGTGTCATGGATAGCGGAAAAATCCTGATCGTCAATCTGGCCAAGGGTAAGATTGGAGAGGATAATGCCTCCCTCTTAGGGTCAATGCTGGTGACCAAGATTCAACTTGCAGCCATGAGCCGGGCAGAACTTCCGGAGGCAAAGCGGAGGCCCTTTTATCTCTATGTGGATGAGATCCATAATTTCCTGACACTCTCTTTTGCCGATATCCTTTCTGAAAGCCGTAAATATGGGCTTAATTTAGTGCTGGCCCATCAGCATATGGATCAGGTCGATGAGAAGATCAGAGGGGCAATCTTCGGCAATGTGGGGACGATTATCTCATTCAGGGTGGGGACTTTTGATGCCAGAGAACTATGTAGGGAATTCCATCCGGTATTTAATGAGGATGACCTGGTCAACCTCCCCAATTATCACATTTATCTTAAATTAATGATTGACGGGAAGACCTCAAAGCCGTTTAGTGCGGTGACTATGCCGCCGCCGGAGAGGGCGATGTCATTTAAAAAGAAGATTGTTGAGGTGTCGAGGGGAAAGTATGGGAGGGAGAGGACGGAAGTGGAGAGGAAAATACTATGGAAAGAAAACTCAAGGTCTAACAAAAATGTATCACAGGATGGTTTATTTTAATATATAAAAAGAGAGTAGGATAGCCTTTAATAGGTTGTTTTATTTTATCGCTTTCACCTCCTATTAATACTCAAGAACCAAATGTCTTGGATATAGTAGTTACTGGGAGAAAGAGCGTATAACGCCTACGCTCAACCGCTGCCGAAAGCGGGAGCGACGCAGGAGCGGACGCTGGAGGCAGTCAGCTACATCGGTTTGTTAGGCAATTCCGCTCCCGTCTACTGTTTCATGTTATTCGATGCCTTTAGTTGAGTCGTATCCCGCCGACGATATACACTTTTTTCATAACCCGGCCGCTATAGGAATCATAATCATAAGTAGGTCGAACCCACCGCCAGAGTCCTTCTTTGAACACTTGGAGATATTCCTGCTGTATTTGTAACGGTTCGTCTCCAACAACATTCAAATTGTATCTGGCTGTATCATTACTATCCATAAATTCTTTCAGGTAAGAACCATATTTTTCGCGAAACCACTTAGCCATGACGAGAACGGAGTAAATTTGTCGAAGTACACCAAAGCCAGGTCCAAAAGATACAGCATGCTGAAGATGGGGAAGTATATGCCTTTTAAAGGCATCGATGACAGCATTGTCTGCTGATTCGGCTTGATTCTGTTGTCCGATATCTCGGCCATGTAGTTTGTTGAGGGTGTTATAATCTATTTCACAAAGCACATTCAGGCGCATCTCATTTAAAATGACCTGACCTTTGTCCTCAATTGTCTTTTCCTCAATTGTTGCACCATCAGGTACTATCCAGGCTCTCACACATGTTTCCAAGTTCTTGGGAAGTGTAGGAAGTGACTCCAGTGCATCCCAGAACGCTTTTCCAGAATCGATCGCTGGGTGTAAGAGGCGGGAGGTATAAAGCTTGAGCTGCAAATCTTCGGCCAATAGGTCGCGTCCCAATTCTGTATGTCGTAGCGGTTCTGGTAATCCACAATAAGGCTCAAAAGGGGATAGATCGACGTGTATATGATGCCCTTCGACAACAACAAAAGTTGTCATATAGTGCCCCAACCGTTTTTGGAGAGATAGTAATGCGTCTCCAGAAGGCTGGGGGTGGTTTGCGTCCACGTAGACGTTATATCCGATTTGCATGGGGTTATTGATGGGAAACATCATCCCGCCAACAATAGGTGGGAAGGGAAGCTGTGATGGCTCTTCGGCAAAAATGTGATTAAGTGATGTGAAGTCAATCGCTTCGTCAGGTGTAACTTCTCTACTTTCAATACGAATGTAAGCTCCTAAGAGCTTGGATAAATCTATGATGTCCTCCCCTAGCTTTTCTTGCAATGAGCCATCTTCAGCCCACTTTTGCAGTGTTGTAAATGCTTTGTCAGAACTCCGATATGTCAATTCGACGCTTCCCTCTCTTATTTCAATGCAGTTAATACTCCAATCATGAGTTAACTTTCGAAGCTTACAAGTAAGGAGTTCGACATGCTCAACTGAAAATTGATCTACATTACTTTCAAATCTCAAGAGCCAGTGGACTCGTTGTGGCGGCGAGGCCATCTGACCTTGAGTTCGCTTTATCAATAGTGCTTCGATACCTCGTGCAATTTGGACAAGTCCCTCATCCAAAGATTCCCATTCGATTACAGCTCTACCGTCGTCGGGTAGAATTTGCAAAATACTGAAAGGTGCTTTTTCCCAAGCTGCGACTGGCCGAAGGAGAATAGGGACTACTACGGCATCGCCCGTCTCATAGCGTTCCATGGCTCGATGCATTTCCAATTTCCAACAGAAGTCCGAGCTGATAAAGTCCGGGCTAATTAGCAGAAGAATGATATCCGCTTCTTCGAGGTTTTGACGAATTGCAGCTTCCCATTCCTCTCCGGGACCAATTGCTCCGTCATACCAGAGTCTGATCATGCCTAACCGCTCAAAGATTTTCAGACTCCGTTCAAGTTGATCACGAAGTTCTTTATCTCTATGTGCATAGGAAATGAAAACACTGAGCGGTTTCTCAAGAGCCCGATACTGCTGCACCGTTCTCATGGCATTACTCCTCATTATGAGTCAGCTTAGATGCTTGATGTGCGAGCTCTTCCGCTGAGTTTCGGAGCCTAACTATTAAGTAAGCTGCAATAGCATTCCACTATCCAGCAGCCTATCTCGTACTGCCTCTATAAAGGTTTAGTTGAAAATTTCTTTTTAATTTTTCACAGTCAATTGAATCGGCCCATCCGCCAAAGGTCGTGTCTAAAGGGTCATCTGTCTCTTTTCCGGGGGTTTCTGCAATCGTAACGGCGATCTCCTTGCCCTCCTCAATGTCTATTTTTTCCAGCGGCTCAATCATCCCCTTAGAAGACTTTGCCTTGATAGGTTTTTTCATTTTTATTTCTCTCCACTTTGTATAAAAAAGAGCCAACCTTTATGATAGGTTGGCTTAATTCTATAATTCACCCGCCTTCATCAAGGCATCCTTATATACCATTCCTTGAGGATCAAGGCGAAAGCCCTGTTCGACAAGTTTATCCAAAAGGGTTTTCAGATTGGGAATCGATCCTTTTAATCTTGCATTGGTGAGGATTCCTACGGTGCCGGCGATTCTCAGCCCTTTATCTGAGGCAACCTTTCTAACAAGGAGATCATCCGATATGAGCAGACCCGCTTTCTTTTCTACAGCCAGAGCAATTACTGACGCATCTTTTTGAGAAAGCCCCTCGGCTTCTATCTTCTTAATAAGGGATTGGTTTTGAAGTTTTGATACCTTTATCCATCCCTTGCTCAGGGCATCTCTTAACTCTTTTTCTCCTGGACGACCAATTCCTTCAACGATGACCTCATCAAAAACTACCTGGTTAATTTCCAATTCCCGGAAAAACTCTTTCAGAAGAGAGAAATGATTTACTTGGGCCAGATGGATCAATGGGCCGCTGTCGCACACGATTTTCATGGCTCTCCCCCTTATTTCTCTTTGTCAAATTGAAGATCGTTCAATTCTTTTTCCAGCCACCCCTCTTCATAATCAAACGCTGGAACCCTATGCTCGGCCATCAGGTCTAAAAATTCCCGATAGGTGATGCCCAAAAGTTCCGCCCCCCGCCGACAGGAGACCTTCTTTAGTCTCACCAGATCAAGGATTGCCGCCCTCTTAATTTCCAAGATCGCTTCTTGCTCGTCTTTCCAGAATTTTTCCGATAAAACCTCTTCCGGCACTTCCCATTCAAAATGTATTGTTTTTGCCATTTCTCTGCCTCCTTTTTTGATTTTAATTGATTTGCGTTTAAACATACTCCTTTTGAGAATAATACTTGCAAGGTCTTACCGACCTTCTATAACCGGTCATAGATCGCATCCTCCTCATCATAGGCCCCCAGGAGATGCTTTTTGGAGGCTTCCCGCCAGAGGAGATCTTCTTCCTCATTATCGGCGATCAGTATCTTGATATGGGCTCCTCTCTGGGCCGGAATCGGTCGGCTTAACTCCAGGTGCGTTTCATCAATAACCGTTGCTTTAATGACCTTTGCCATCTTTTTAACCCTCTTTCTTTGATTTATCTGTAGATATTAATTTATTGGGTTCAACAGGCTTTCCCCTGTCATAAAAAGAGCGATTTTAAAAGGTACAAAATCTACTATCCACAGTTTAGGGGATTAACGGGGGGCCGTCAAGGGAGGGGGCGAGCAGGCAATCAATTAATAGTTAATAGTAATTGACAATTTGTAAAGGATCACATGGCCGAAGTGAGTGCTGTATCATAATCATATCTTTTTGTTACAAGTACCCGTCATTCTTGCACAGAATTCAGGATCATTTTAATCTCCTGACATATTCTATCAGCATATTTAATCCCCTCATCGTTGCCCAAGATTTTAAACATTGAAAGAGCCTTGTTTGCATCTGCCAAGATATTTTCATATTCTATAGACCCCATCTTTAGGTATGTTTTGGCGCGATGGATAAGGACTTCCGCATGCAACCAGTAATTAAAAGCTTCATATCTGTCAGCAATATTGATTGCCTCATTAAAATAGCTTACAGAGTCATTGAACTTAAATAGCTCACGATGAACCTTCCCAAGATGGGAAAGAATCAACCCATGTACAGAGAGAACATCATAATCGGTTGTTGTCTTGGTATCGAATCTTTTTTCAATGAGTTCTCTTGACTTTTTAAAGAGCCTCTTAGCAATATTAAATAAGAGGATATTTAACTTTATTCTCGAATTACCAAGCTTACGTCCAGTCCTATATACGACATCGCCAATATCGCGCAAAATGGATGCCTTTATCAAGATTAATGATTGACTGCCGCCGCAAGAGAAATAAGCCCTAATTAAGAAAAACAATGCTAAAATGCTGCGTCTTTCCCCCAAGTATGCCGTCCCAATACGGTATAAACTTAAGGATCGCTCCCGGCAGTTCGTTGATGCGTTTTTTGAGGCGTGAAAATATCGGAGTTCGTCGTTTCTAAGCCCCAATTCCTGATATAGGCGACCAACAACAAAGGTTTTCTGCCATTGTGATAACTCATGTGACCACTCTGACCAATGATCATCATAACTTAGTGGCCTGCTATCATCAATATTCGACGATGGGAATTCATTTAATTCCCCAACTCGATTAAGAAAGAGATTAAGATCATACGGGATGATATGAATTCGCTTTGCATTGTATGCCGCAAGCAAATTATCAATTCTTTCTTTTTTCTCATTCGGATGGACTAACCAATAAAACTCATTGGATTCGGATTCTTTGAGTACTACTGAAATATCCAAATCTCTACCGCTATATCCAACCAGGCATAATGAATATTTTTGGAGTACTTCTTCCAATTGCCTTCTATGAGGCCCCTGTAACGGGGCAACAACCTTGGGCAATGTAGTTTTAATACTTTCTATATCTCTGATATCACCATGTAACTTAATTAGTCTATCACACACGTGACCGGGTAATAGTTCAGTGTATGCATCCTCAATTTGCCAATCAAAGTTTGTAGTTAAAATAATAGGTATTTTGTTTCTTATTAGTAAGTGCGCCAGAGTGAAATGATTATGGTTTGCTCGACGTCGTAGAATATCTGGTTGCCGGATATCAAGTAATCTGATTGCTTTATAAACTAAGGACTCATCTTGGTTATTTTGATTAAGGTCTATCTCGTTAATCAAGTGAAGGATATGCTCAAGCATCATCTCTGATAATCGCTCAGCCTCTGGTGATTTAGCAGAGTTATCATTCATCTGTTTCAAAAACAGCGAAAATGCAGACGATGCCGAATTTTCCGGATTTAATGCATCCAGAAGTTTTTCTTTGATTTCCCAAGCTGCCGGGAGCGAGGCCGGGGGTTGGATTGAAATACCGGCACCGACAAAAAAACCAATTTTCTCGCCATCCATGATTTGATTAATTAATCCCTTTAAACAGGAAGCGCTATTATGTACGTAACACTCTGACATCTTTACTCCACAGGGGCTTTCGATTCCAGCAATTGAAAATTGTTAGCGTTAATTATGATGAATATTATAATAGATACCGTTTAAAAATCCACAAAGAGATCCATATAACTTGCCTCCTCCGGCAACTTTGCCCGTCTTATATACCCCTCGCCCGTCTGGTATGCTGTAAAGGCATTATTATTAACCGGCGCGTGAGGGGTCTTTATGATCCCTTTACGCGCCACATGGGAGGAGGGTCCCATGGGACAGATAAACAAAACCGCCAGATTGCCGAATCGCATCTGGCATTACATGAAAAGGGGCCGGCACAGCCAGAGAGAGCTTGCCCGTCTTCTGGGCTACAAGAGCGCATCAAACCTCTCCCGCTGGCAGAGCGGGACAAAACTACCGACACTGGATAATGCCATTGGTCTTGCCGTGGCTTTATGCACCAGTGTAGATGCACTCTTTCCAGAGCATCGCCGCAGGTGGGAGGACAGGATCAACCCCAGGCGAGGGAAGATTTTGTTAAAAAAGAAATAAAATTTCAATTGACAGATCTCAAACAAAATTGTCCAGAGTCTATCCACAAAAGGTCGAAGGAAATTGCCCCAACAGGCAATCAGAATAAAAAATTATGCCCCGATATTATTAACGTTATAACGATTATAAATATATTTAATATCGTTTATCGGATCGTAATAACGTTCCGGAAAAATTATGAATTACTTCAACTCATCCTCCAGCGAAGAGGCCCTGGCCCAGGAAATCGCCAGAGACTTCAATGACGAGGAAAACCTTAAGGTCTATCTCTACCTCTGTCACCGATACCCTAAGCATGTTATCTGGAGGGCATTTGGAGTAGCCAGAGAGACCCCGCTGGCTCAAATCAAAAAGAGCCGAGGGGCATTATTCACATACCTTGTAAAAAAATATGCCAATGAGAAAACCAATTCCAAGGATATTAGCCATTGACCCGGGAAGTAAGGAAATGGGAATCGCCTTTTTGGAAGGGGAGTATGACCTTGCATACCATGTGGTTAAAACCTTTAAGTGTGACAGAGCGCCGCGTGTGATCCTCAAAGAGGTGCGAAGGACTATCGGTCGGCTCATCTCTTATTTCCAGCCGGACACATTGGTTTTAGAGCGTCTGTTCTATATCCAGCAAAATGGTTCCCCACTCCTAAAAAAGGTTTATCAGGAGTTAAAGGTGATCGGAAGGAAAAACAGACTGAAGGTCATAGAGCTTGCCCCGAATACCATCCGAAAGACCATTGTGGATGATGGCCGGGCTACGAAGCTTGAGGTGGCCAGAAGCCTTGCCTTTCAATTCCCGCAGCTTCAGGGCTCACTGGTTGAGGACAGAAAAAAGAAGATGAGGCAGAAGTACTGGTTCAATATGTTTGATGCCGTGGCGGCGGCGGTGGCGTATCAGAAGAAAAGGCAGAGGATGTAAGGCCTTAGGCATTCATCATAATATGTGTGATGCAGTGGCGCTTGGGGTCGGGGATAACAAGAGGGCAACGATAGAAACTTAGTTTTTCAAAGAAATGTTTGCTAAAAATAAAGGGAAGAGGAAGTATAACAGAATTTATCCCTCTTCCCTTAGAAGATATTTTTGAGATTCCAATGATTAACTTTTCTTCTTTTTAATCGTTTCAACTACGGCGGTCTTTGGCTTTCTTTCTGCCTCTTTAACAGGAATGAAGCGCCCTGTCCCAGCATCGCGGCCAATTTTTATTTTCTTTGCCACTACTACCCCCTCCTCCCTGGAATCTTGATCTTGAATTTGACAGCTCATCACACGAGTTCAATTTTATATATGGCGCTCGTGTGCCCAGTGCCAAACTCCATCCTTACCATGATGGTGAAGATCTAAATTTTACATCAAAGGGCTTAAATCCCTAAAACACAACTTATTGTGTTTTACTTTAAATTAAATCGCTATATGTTGTCAAGAAGATGAGGCTCTATACTAAAAAGTGTGGTGGATAACTAAAGAAGTGGTGGCCTGTATACGGACAATCTATTTTAATTTATATTATAGATACCCATGCCTTTACAGGCGTGGTACCGCCCTACAGTTCAAGCTTCGCTTGTCCGTGTCTTTCTGCTCCTGCATCTGGACATACTTTCTGATAATTTCTTCGTTGATGCCGACTGTGGAAACAAAGAATCCTTTCGACCAGATTCCGCCGTTGTCCCAATATACTTTTTCCAAGAATGCAAACTTTTCTCTCAGGGCTCTCTGGTGGAGGACAGAAAAAGGAAGATGAGGCGGAAGTACTTGTTTAACATGTTTGATGCGGTAGCTGCGGCGGTGGCGTATCAGAAGAAATTGCAAACAATACATAGACGCCTTTCTATCTCTCATAAATCTTTGGAATCAACTCATCTCTTATCTTTGGACTGTACATAGGTGTCTTCCTTTATTTTGGTTTTTAATGTGCGATTGTCTTTGATAGAAAGACCTGATTTTTAGTATAATGGTCATTAAGGCAGTTAAAAGGATGGGGAATTTATCGTTCGGTCAAACTTTAGAGGAGGACTTCGATACCGACATATGAGTATAAATGCATGGAGTGTGGTAAATCTTTTTCTTTAGTCCTCTTTATCTCTGAACATGATAAGGTAGAGGTTAAGTGCCCGGGGTGTGGTAGTAAGGGCGTCAAACAGCTTATGTCCGTATTCGTTGCCCAGACATCGAGGAAGGTATAGATTAAATTGAACTACTATACCGGGAGTTCAAAGATTAAGTATTAGCACAAGATGATTCCTGGCATGAGAGACTATCTTAAAAAAGATCTGGAAAAAGAGTTTGAACCTCTTGAGTATATATGTTATTATTCTTGTGCATATTTATGGTAACCACAAATATGTATGCACTGAAACGGAAGATAAATTTAGCGAAGATATTGCAAACTATAACGTTAAGTAATAGAATTATATGGGAAATTTATAATCATCATGCTAACTAATGAGAATCCACCCTCTGTAATAAAAAGTCCAAGATTTTTATTGACAGAGATTCTATAGCTATGTTAAAAAGAAACAACATTTGAATAGCATATCGGCAAAATCTATTAAGTGAGTACTAAAATATTATTCCCACAAACTAATAAAACTATAGTATCTTCGGAGAAGTTATCTGGTCATGAATCAAGACCTATTTCTAATTATCAATCTAATATTATGGAGTTTATACCTTCTTATAATGCAGAAAAGGACTACGAATATAATTTTAGTGATGGTCCTTTCTATCCTGTAAACTTATTGCCTCCTAAAAGGGCAATAAAGCAGAAAGAAAAATTACTCAATTTTTCTATTAATTCAAGATTCGGAGTTCCTGCTGGACCATTATTAAATTCCAAATGGATAAAATTATATTCCCAATTGGGATTTGATATACTAACTTATAAAACAGTTAGATCAAGATCCTATAAAGCACATCCTTTTCCAAATTGTCTATTTTTGGATATTAAACGGCAAATAGAAGAGGAAGATCTTTCTCGCCCTTTATATGCTTTTGACATGCCTCATTCTCCAAAAGATAGAGAGGAGTTAACTATAACAAATTCATTTGGTGTTCCTTCCCTTGATCCAGATAGGTGGCAACCAGATGTCAATTCTGCTAAGAGTTATTTAGATGATGGCCAAGTTTTAATGCTTAGCGTTATGGGTACGCCAGAAGATAACAGTAATTGGCACAGTATTGTTAAAGATTATGTAACATGTGCGAAATTAGCAGAAGAAACCAATGCCGATATAATTGAACTAAACTTATCATGCCCTAACGTAGTTCAAAAAGAGGGCTCAATTTATATGGATCCTAATCTATCCCAATTGATTTGTAAAAAGATTAAAGAAGAAATTAAAAAACCTGTTTTTTTAAAAATTGGCTTTTTAAATCAACAAAATAAATTAGAAGAATTCATGAAGGCAGTCTCTCCTTTTGTAGAGGGGATAGTGGCAATAAACACTATAAAAATGAGGGTTCTTAAAGAAGATGCCACTCCAGCACTACCTGGAGAAAAAAGAGAATATAGTGGGATCTGTGGGGCAGCAATCAGAGAATGTGCTATGTCTCAAGTCCAAAAAATGATTGATATAAAAAAGAAGTATCAATATGATTTAGTTATAGTAGGAGTAGGCGGTGTAACACATCCAAAGGATATTGAAGAATATTTAAACTTAGGTGTAGACGCGGTTCAATCAGCTACTGGGGCTATGTGGGATCCTTTACTGGCATTTAATTATTATAAGCAGAAATTCTAAGTTAAAGATCGATGACTATTATTGATTATTCACAGACTGGTTTTCCATCTGAGTTGCCAGATGGCATTAAAGAACAGGTGAGAACAGGTGAGGCAATGATTATGTATCCATTAAATCTTGATTCTTGTGTTATCTGTTCAAATATATTAACTCTTCGCCTCCATGAATTCCATTCCTATAAAGTGTGCGGGCAATGCTCCCCCAGTGCATAGAAATCTCTTTGTTGCCTTCCTTATAAATCTTGAATTTTTAGCCAACTATGATCGGGTTGGCTTTCTCTGTGCATGAGCAATGATGGGATTTTCTGATATTATGAGACAGGGCACATAATTCTAAAGCAGTCTGAGAGAGAATAACTGCCATGCTATAACCACTATCTCTTTGTGACCAAGATTTGGCCTCTTCTAATAAATCAATATAAAAAGGATCGCTACTGGCAAGGAGAAAAAACTCATGATTGATCTTCCTGTTCCATGGCTTATTGTATATTGTTGTAATAAACCAATGCAAATTTAATAGAACTGCGGTGCGCTGCCACAAGTAGATAGGCGCTCCTGATAATCACGCTTATGAACTGACGCCCCGGACATAGATCTCAAACCCGGTACTTGGATTGGTGGTCATGTGCCCACAAGGATAATGGTATTAAATTTGTAAATTTTTATCAACTTCTTGTATAATGATCAGTACTCCCGTGGTGATACCTGATTGCAGGAATGAGTTAGTTCAGAAAAAATTACTAACCGGAGGTGTATATGAATATCCACGATGAAATAGCAAAGGTGGCCTATAATCTTTGAGAGAAGAGCGGAAAGATCCCGGGCAGAGAGGTTGAGAACTGGGTTGAGGCAGAACGGATTGTGATGGAAAGATATGGCGAAAAGGGCAAAGTAAAGGAAATACCGAAGAGAGCAACCACTCATGAGAAGATCCCGGTTGAATTGAAAAAGAGTCTCCCTGAGAAGATAAAAAAAGAAGCCCCAGAGAAAAAGGGGGCGGCCAAGAAGACTGTGATGAAAACCGAATCCAAAAAAGAAGCAAGGAAGATAAAGTAATTTAAGCCCTCGATAATATTGCTGCACGGAAAGGACTGTCTTGTTTATCATTTATCAGAAAATCTCTAATTATTCCAGACACCCATCTAAAAATTATCTGGCATTTTCTATTTTATAAAAATTGTGTCAGTAACTGGGGTTAGCAGGCGCACAAAATCCTGTGCATATTTATAGCAAAATGCACAGAAAGATGTTCATGTGTAGAAATAAATCACGGATATTACAGGGGTTTATCCCGGCATGTGAATTTAATAGTTCATTCATGTGGACTCTAACCCCAATCTCATAAGAATCCTCTCCGCCCATGACGAGTATCACCGAGCGCTCATGGAATACACTGAAGCAATGCAGGTATAGGGTGGATTCCTCATATGAGAATTGGGAGAAGTTTCAAGGGGCTTTGCGAAAGCTTAAGAGGCGGTCTGAGATTATTGAGTGGAATAGGATGCTTGCCTGTGTTGATTATCATAACGCTTTTTAATTCAAAAATATCATTTCCATAGTCTTATGCAATTATAGTTCAGGTTATTACAAGAACCCACCCTGTCAGCAACTGCGCTGACAGGGCAAGTTGGTAAGGTTGTGATACGATTGGAAGATCGTCCAAGTCACAAATAGGAAACCTAAAATATCAAACGGTCAAGTCGCCTTTTAGAATGTTCGGGTCACAAACAGTAGCCCGGACCACCGGGCCTTTTCCTTGAAGCGTACCTGAGTCTCGCCAGCAGGTGGAGCCTCGTTTTCCTTAAAACCGTCGGCAAGATCCTTCACTTTGCCGTCCAGAATCGCACCAAAACCGACCGAGAAACCATCGCTGTCGGTGGCCTTCGCTTTAAGACCATACATGAATCCCATACCCACGCCAGAAAGAACCTTGTCTTGAGTGGCCGATATAGCTACGAATGGGCCGCAGCCGCGGGTGCCAACTGTATTCTTTTTATTGCACCAAAGATATCTGTGAAATTCCAAAAGAGCTCTGGGCTGTTGTTTCTTTTCAGATTTAACGCGCACAACATTATTAACGATTTCCGCATCGTCTATCGCATCATCAAAGCCAAACGAAAAACCAAAGCCCAAGCCCCAACTTAAACCCATGAAATCTGTTTCGGAGTTGGCCTGTTGCTGAACACGCGCTGCATTTTCTACCGGTGGTTGCAGTAACTCTTTGACCCTAACCCGCGTCTCTGCGTCTGACGCCAATGCAATTGCCAGACCACGTCCCTTATCTATACAGGACACGGTCGCCGCTGCGCTAGAAGCACGACCATAAATAGTTTCTTTTTCTGATGTGGCCGCCTCCAAGAATGAATCACATTGTTCTTGAATGGTAGCTAGCACCGACAGAAAATTCTTCGCGTCAAGTTCGTTTTTCAATTTCGGTTCCAATGAACGATCAAATATCTCGGCTTCCTGTCCCCAAGCCATTGAAACGCTCAGCATTGCTACAATTAAGGTCAAGTAGTAAATAATTCGAATTATCATAACACCCCCTTATGGTTTTGAATAAAAAAAACCTTGCCTCTCGAATTCAGTCTTTATACACTTACTTCAAAAAACACCGGACAGTGATCCGACGCATCAACCTCGTCAGTTACTCCATCGAACCGATCAAACCTAAAATCTATTTTCCTGCCCCCTCTTATCACAAGATATAGCAAAATAACTCTTTTTTCTTTTAGAACTTATTCCTCTCCGCTCAATTACTGGCAATCCACTACTGCTACGGGAAAGGGCAGGGCTGAGAAGAATATAATCGAGTTGACCTACCAGGTTTTTACTTGCCCACCAGTGAGTCCAACGTTCTGTTTTAGAAAGGCGTTCAATGATATTTTCAAGTCCCGCATCTTTTAATAGCGGCAAGAGAACCTCAGAGTCAGGATGATCATTAAAGTCCCCCAGCACTGCAAAGAGTTCGGAGTCATACGCAGTACCAGGAAATCTTTGCTTAAGAATTTCAGAGATCCTCTCAGCCTGCATTTGTCTCCTTTTGTCTGCATTGTCTTTCTCTTTCTTACTTCTCCCATATTTAGATTTAAGATGATTTACAAAAAGGGTCAGAGGGGTTCCATTGATATCAAATGTCACCTCAAGACAATCGCGGCTGAATAGATAATTCCTTCTTGCGTCTCTTTCATCCATATGGCTTAAGATCTTACTCACTGGGTACATGCTTATAATCCCGATATCTGTCAATCTTGGATCATGGGAGTCTATGAGAAGGGCGTAGGGATATTTATTCTCAAGATATTTTTCATTAAAGATTCTTAAAACCTGCATACTTTCAACCTCTTGTAGACAACATATTTGAGGGTAGACGGTATTGCCCCGTGTTAAAGCGCGTGTTGTCAAGGTTCTCGCTTCCTCTTTATAGAGACTAAAGTTATTCTTTGAAAATGATGACGGTAAATACCCAAAACCTTTTAGCACATCCGCCACCGGGGCCTTCTTTGAAGTAATCCCAGGCGGCAGAGGAGAGAACTTGTAGCGTACAAAAAGATTTTCAATATTAAAGGTGCAGATGGTAACTCTTTATTAATATATCCCTTTTCATTATGTGGAAGTTGACTTTACCAATACCTGTATCTCCATTGGATTTAATTTCACTGGCAAAGCCCGAACCGGCCCGGATGTCGTATCGCCATTGAGTCGGTGAACAACTACGCTCCCTCCCGCCTTTTCTATGACCTTTCCTGGAATGGCAGCTTGTTTTTGCAGGTTGCTATAAAGTATGTCATAGGTTGACTCTATTGGATTAAGTGAGAAATCAATAACTACATAACCATTCCACTCGCTGCCCATATTCGTGTTTGCAACTATGATGACCTCCGTATCATTCAGGATGCGGGAGAATGCCAGCACTCCCGGCTTAGTATGCGATATCCCGAATTCTATCCCATTACCAGAGATCTCCCGAAAATATTGCCTGCCATAACGCAACGCAGGATGCTGGGATCTAAGGAGGGAGAGCTGTTGTATAGCTTGATAAAAATGGTGAGTGATATCAAACGCACTCGGTTTTCCCCAGAGGGCTTCCCGGACATTTGCGTCGCTTCCCCCGCTGCCGTGCAGTCCCTGCTCCGTGCCATAATAAAGGCAGGGTATCCCTTGAAGTAAAAACAGGCTGGTGATACCCATTACCATCTGTAGATCATATTTATGCTGGTCACTTGGATTTGAATAATAAAAACGCTGGTGTTGGTCATGATTATCAAGAAAGGTGACAAAATACCGGCTCGCCTCACCATGAGAACTTAAATGGCCCCTCTGAACATTCTTTCGATACTCAAACATGTGGCTCAATCCTGACGGAGGGAGAAAACCCTTTATTACCCATGGGAGATTATAAAAGAGAGGAAAGTCAAGGGCGGCGTCCACTCCGATCATATCGTCCGGGTTCATGGCATCACTCCCGATATAATGAGCGATCTTCTCTTCACTGTCCCATACCTCCCCAAAGGTAAAGAAATTCTTCTTCCCGATGCTCAAGGCAAATTCCCTCATAGCATTGCCAAAGATCCTGGCAAATTCCGGTTCAATGAATTTCAGCGTATCAATCCTGAAACCATCTATATCAAATTTAGCAATGGAATACTGGTATGCTTTTATTAATAAATCCACTACTTCCGAATATCTTGTGACTAACTCTTTAAGGGACTCAAAATCTCCCCCAGCTTCACCACCCATCCCCTTTCGTCTAAAATACTTATTATCTCTCAATTCCTGTGGCCAGACGGCTGCATCAGGATGACAATTTAAAGGTGCCTCTATCCATGTGGGATTTCCTTGTTCGTTTCGCCAGGAAATTGTATACTCCTGATCCTGCCACGGCGCTGAAGGGCGGTTACCTTCGTACGAAAAGACATCGCCGGCATGGTTTAGAACAATATCAAAAATGACGTAAATACCTCTGGCGTGAGCCCCATCAATTAAATCTTGGAGCTCTTGTTCTGTGCCAAAGCGCGGATCAACTGACAGAAAATCCTGGATTCCATATCCATGATAGGTATAAATATTGTGCTGACAGTTCTTAAATGGGGGAGTGAGCCAGATTGCACCGACTCCCATCTCCTTTAGATAATCAAGTCGTTCGGTAACCCCCTTAAAACTCCCTCCTTGAAATACCCCGTGTGGACTATCCCATGGATCATATTCAGGAGGCGAATCCGGATTGTTAAACCGGTCGAGCATCAGGAAATAAATCCAGTGGTCCCGCCAATCTTCCGGCGATGGGAAGGGCGAGGGAATATTTAAAGCCTTCTTTTTAATGATTACTTTCTTTGAATGTTTTGATTTTGCATTGTTGATAGTCTCCTGAAAATCAGAACTCCAAATAGAGGTTGGCATGGTAGTTTCCTCCTATTGTATTTAATGATTCTACATCGATGTTTTTCCCCTTCTAATCTTTTAATAATAAAGACTGTATTGTTGGCCCATAATACCACCTCATGATATATAGAAAGTTTCTGGTCCAGCTCATAGAATAACATTAGTCAATCCAATAACTTCAGCGATACAATAGCCGTTGCAATTTGCCTGTTGCGAACAAAAGTATATTAAAATTAATCTAAATGTCTGGCTACCCTAAATATCACATAATTATATGGTACAATTTCAGTTGGATTATTTTTATTCACAATTCTTGTGTTGATTGGGTCATATCCCCAATTTTCCCACCTAAATTCATTATCTGGCGCTTGAACAACAATATAATTACCAGAGGCTAAACGTGCGCCATATGCTGCACCATTATCAAAATCCAAGCCAAGATAACATTCATGAATTTTCTTATTTTTGTTACGACTTAAGACCATCTCAGCTATGCCTGTTCCTAAAGCTGAAAACGGCGACAATGCAGGTTGTGCAGTAATTAGCAGAGTCAAGCCACCTTGAAATTCTTTTGATTTAAGAACATTAAGAGCCTTTTCATCGCGATCGTTTTTTACATTAATCGTAGCACCTTTAAAAGCAGCCCCTTGCTTTCCAACATTAAGGCCAATAAATATGGGATATCCTGCGACACCAGCGCCTTCCCCTTCCTGCGCCTCATAAACTTGACTAAAAGATACATTTTCTTTCTGTAAAGCTTGCGTCATACTATTATCAGCCTGAAAAGTAAACATTACCTGATGATTTCCACTGCCAGGATAATCATAAACTCTAAGACGATCTAATCGTACGTCAATTCTATTCAAAGTAGAATCTGCCTGTATTGATTGTGATGGCTGCACATCGCGAAGATTATTATCCGGTGTTGCAACAAATGGTAAATAACCAATTTGGCATTCAGTGTGTTCATAGGGCATACGTTTATATTCGAAAAAAACAAACCCTTTAGTATCTTTAATAATAGTTTTTTTGTTTTCAGGGAGTTTCTCTCCAATTTCTTTCAAATATTGTTCCCTTTCTTTTTGAGAAAGTTCTCCAAATGTTTTATAATTTGGGTAGATAAGTTCTGACTCCTGTTCTAAATCTTTCCCAAAGACGCTTGTCACAGAGAAAACCATACAAAATAAAATAAGCCATTTCGTAAAAGATTTCATCATCTTGTCTCCTCCTTGCCTATAGTAATTAATTCATGCAAATCCGATGTATTCGAATATATTCGCTCTGATTGAGTAGCTATCTTTAAATAAATCAGAGTATTGACTCCGATAATGGTATTTTTTATTTCAAGCTATAATATGTCTGAGTAAGTTCATATTATTAACAGACTCTAACCTACGACAAGGTCATAACATATTCTGTATTTTTTTCAATTCTCCAAAAGTACAATATCACGGCTATTGTACTTAAGTAGTAGGAGAGGTGTTTCTTAACAACCCTTTTATTAATAAGTAGGCAATGGCCTGAGAGCGGCTTGTAACTCCTAACTTTTGAAATGCATTCTTAAGATGAGCTTTAACGGTGGTAAGTTCAATATGTAACTCTTTAGCAATCTCCTTGTTTGCTAACCCTTTCAGGATTAACCCCAAAACATTCTGTTCCTGCGCGGTAAGGTTTTCCCCCTTCATGCACACGGCAACAAGGTGGCTTGCGTTCTCTGTGCCAAGTCTTTGAAAGATTGTTTTTAATGCGCTGTCATCTGGAAGATCAAGGCAATCTGGTAATTTGGTATTAAAGTCTTTTTCCTGCGTTGGATATTGTTTTATTTTTAGCTGATCACATTTACTTAACTGCTCCTCCAATATCACGACTTTCTTGATTTGCTGGTCATAGGCCTTTTTAAGTTTTGCGAGGGCCATGGCATTCCGAACCCTCAAAAGCATGGATTCATACTCAAGTTCTTTGGTCATATAATCATAGGCACCCTTTCTCATACACTCGACTATGGTGTCAACATCATGTACTGCGCTGAGCATCAGGCATTTGATATCAGGGTCTTTCTTTAATATCCTTTCCAGGGTCTCGATGCCGGATATCCCAGGGAGCCTGATATCAAGCAATACAATAGGGATGTGTAAATTGGATAGCTTTTTTAAGGCCTCTTCACCGCTCATTGCCTTAATGACCTCATAGTCTTCTTTGAGTATGGCTTCAAGCATGTCTCGCATGCTCTCATCATCATCGACTATGAGGATCTTATCTTTGTGCATAATGAAAACTAAGGGAATGTTGTAATATAGAAACTAATTTTAGCATAGAGCTATGGTGGATTAAAAGAAGGAGGGCGATATACAGTTCATTATTACATTATTGTAAAAAAATCAATGTTATATCGATAGGCCGCTTAAGAGATATTGTATTAGCTGCACCCCTCTGATTACATCTTATCAGAAAATATTATTACGATAATAATCTACCGTCGCAGGTAAAAAAGGTTCAGGAGTATTGCCAAGAGTTATGTGCACATTATGTGTATTTTGCACAATAATATGTGCAATGCAAACACATAACTTACTGAAAATTCAGCAAGTTCAATATGGCACATTGATTGAATAAATATAAAATTGTATGATCCAATCAGGACGTTCCTGATTAAGGTCTAAATGCAACACTAAATAAATTATTATACGAGGAGGGCCAACCCGTGCACTTTAATTCCTGGCGCAATGAATTTATCTCTGCACATGATGAGTATCGCCAAGCACTTCTGGAATACACTGAAGCAATGCAGGCGTATAAGGTGGATTCCTCGCATGAGAACTGGGAGAGGTTACAGAAGGCCTTGAGGAGGCTTAAAAGGAAGGGGGAGGTTATTGAGTTGAATAGGATGATGCTTTAAAGGTGTATGACCTTGATGATTGAAGCAAATCCTCAGGGTCAAGATCTTGATTTTTATATTTCCATATAGTATTGTTTATTAAAGATTAAACCGAGAAACTTGTAGACCTGAAGCATGGCCGGAACCTTTACACATTGGATGATTGTTGAGGAAGCCCTGGATAGGTTCAACAGACTTCCAGAAAAACATCACTATTTTCCGATTATCCTCGGGAATAACCATTTTGTCATCCTTGGGGCTACCGGCCCTGATTACCCTTATTTAAGCGAGCTTAAAAATAACATTCTAAAATTTCACAGTTGGGCTGATAGGATGCATTATGAGAACACCGGGGATTTTGTAAAATATGGGGCAGAGAACCTATTAAGGGCAAAGGATCGAGATTTCGATGTTTGCCTTTCATGGCTGTGCGGCTATGCGACACACCTACTGGCAGATTCCATCATCCATCCCATTGTCAATGCCATTGTTGGCCCTTACATCTTTAATTCCGGAGAGCACAGACGCTGTGAAATGATTCAAGATAGTTTTATCTTTCAGGAAGTTAAGGGTGTGGAGCTGAGGTACGCAGCTTATGTTGATTTGATAAGAGATTGCTCTGATCCTATTGATATAGAACGTATAAATCCATCTATTAAAGATTTCTGGTCCAAAACTTTAAAGATGAGCCATCCTGGAGGCAGAGACAAGTTTAACTTGATAAACCCTGATGACTGGCATGAGAATTTTATATCTGTGATCAACACAGCGGCAGACCCTATACCAATTTTCAGACATATTGGAGAGGAGAAGAGCCTGGTCTACAAAAAGACAGGAGACATAACACAAGAGGAAAGGAAGAAATTTATTGAAGAGATTAAACTTCCTGGTAACGGAATCGGAAGGTTTAAAGAGGATGCCTTTAATAAGGCTGTGGACATGATTATAGGGGTATGGCAGAAACTTTTTGTTGATATTGAATCGAAGAATCCTGAAAACTGCAGATCGTATATAAAGAACTGGAACCTTGATACCGGCGTAGATGAAGAAAATGTATATTTCTGGGCTTAAAGTGAGGAACCAATATAGAAGATTATCCATCGTCCTGACAACGGTTATCTTATTTGCCGGATGTTCATATTTCATTAAGAATAATAGTAATAAAGCAAGCCAATATTCTAAGACAGAAGTTATCCTTTCAGATTTTTCCAAAAAGATTGTTGCCTATTACGAAAGACAAAACCAATCCCTCCCAGAGGATTTTGATGAAAGACAGTTTATAGAAGTCCTTAAAAAGGTGTATCCTGATCAATCTAAGGTAGAAATGATAAAAAGAGATTTTAAGATCAAGGCTCACACGATTGATCACAATTATTCTGTTGTCCTATGTGATCCTAATACTGACGCCAAACTAATGGAAGACCTCAGTTGTACTTTAAACAGGGTTGATATCAGATTTTGGGATAAGGAAAGCACATCTACGTGTGAGTTTGAGGAGAATTGGGAGTTATATTGTAAATAGAAAATTCTCTTTTTAAAATAGGTAAAAACCTATCGCCCTTTAAAAATTTTCTCTTTTATTATTACTGAAACCTTCCCCCACGAAGCCATGCCCTTATTCCTGTCAAACCAAGCTCCCCCGGATAGGGATCAGGATTTTTCTTTCCCTCCCAGTGCATTTTGAAGCGGACAATGGGCTTGACGGGATCAGTGGTATTATCCACCGTAACGATAAGAAAATTCCTTGTTGGGTAGCGTCTTTCTATGGTTACATCCACAACCTTGCCCGATTCTGTTGATATACTAAATGCGCTGCTGACCTTCCTGAGAAAAACATCCAACAGAGAGGCGGGTTTATTACTGATTGGGGAACTGGTAGCCTGATAAATTTTCAAATCAGTCCCTGTAATTTTGGCTTCAGCAAAAGTGCCTACATGCACATCGCCTCCCAGAATAAATACCTGCCTACTTCTCTCTTCTTGAATCCATTCAAAAAGCCTATCCAAAATCCACTTCCGATCCTTTTTGTTGCGCTCATCAGACCATTGATCGCTGACATCAGAGGCCGGAATCCATGTCCAGCGAGGGGCCAGATGGAACATTGGCACTGAAGAGATCACAAAAAGTACTTTGGTGGCGCTGCACTCCTTTTGCAGAAAATCAGTGATCCAATTACGCTGAGCCTGGCCCAGAATCTGTTGATTCCATATCTGTCGGTATCCCCGAAGGTCAAGAACGAGAAATGCGGCGACACCTATATGGAACCCATAATAGAGGGCACCTGGATGGGTGAGATTCTGCGGATTATGGGAGTGTTGGAATTCCGTGTAGGCTTTTTGTGCCGCCTGAAAGATATTCTGAGGGGTTTGATTCTTATGTTCCGGGTCTGAGCCCCAGCCATTGGTGATCTCATGATCGTCCCAGATCATATACTGGGGGAAATTGGCCATAACTTGTCTCACATCAGGGAAGGCCCAATATTGTCTGTAGAGGTTTCTGTAGAGTTCTAATCTTTTTTCAAAACACTTAGGATCATTCTCAGGTATTTTCAAACTCTGCTGCCATGCTTCTCCTTCTTCATCTCCATAAACCTGGTCTCCCACCAGGAGAAGAAAGCGGGCCTGTTCTCGGATTAGTTCTGCCCGGAGTGCCCGCCACATCACTGTTCCGAGGGGCTGTGAATATTTGAATGGTTGGTGGCATGAGACCACAGCAAAGACGAGGCGGTCTGGATTTTCCGTAGGAAGTGTCAGGAAGGTGTATAGTTCATTATGGAGAAGTTGTCCTCTATAGGATAGCCTGTAGTAATAACGGCGATTGGGTTCCGGGAGCGTGATTTCACAGACTCCGGTGCATCCCATTTCTTCTGAAATCTCAAGCCGAAACGGGGAGCTTGTGACTGTAGTCGTTGCATCTGGATCAAGAAAGACCTCACAGTAAAGTGATGAGTCCCCCTGGGCGGGCTGGTCAGTGTGCGCCAAGATGCGTGCAGTGGATTGCGTCACATGACCAATAATAGGTCCGAGAATAAGTTTCATTTCTAAGATTTTTCATGCAGAAATAAGATTCAGTATCAAGTTTTTCAGAAATAAGATAGATGGTCACTCAAACTTTATCTCTTTTCCCTCTTTCACCTGATCTTTAGTATAGGTTCTCTCATTTCTTATTATTCCATCCGAACCAAAGAGCCTTATGGTGTCTCCATTATTATTGAGCGAAAGAGGACTTCCCTGCCGGATAATTTTTAACTCCTTGCCAGGTTCGATTGATATTCCGCCTAAACTCATCGTATGGTCATCCGCATCCTTTAGTGTCCAGCCCTGAAAGGAGATCGCTACAGACCCTTTATTTTTAAGGGTCACTATCTCATTCTCGGTATCACTCCCAACTGGATCTGGCAGAAGCCGGGTGATTATTATATTGACATCAGAAGTGGAATCTTCAGGGAATATAAAATCGGCATACACCGGTATATGATCTGAGGCCCTATTCTGTCTATTTCCCATAACGGCCTCGGGTTCATTAAACACTTGTATTGAATCAGGGACATAGAAACGAGAGAGTTCCTTTGATACCATGATTTGGTCAAATAGTATAGGCCCGGTATTTTCATCAGTCCCTCGGCCATCATTGTTTTTCTTTCGGCTCCCAGGTATCCAGGTGTCAGTTTTTCCGTCATGAATTGACTGACTGTTAAGCCCGTGAGAAACATGGTCTTCTATTAAAAGTTGTTCTGTCAAATTAACAGCAAAGGTGTCAGGATCGTTTTCTTCTCTACCTGAAGCATTCGGGTCCCCTGTTTCAAGGATATTGGCCGAGGCGTCATCCGGATTATCGTTAAAATCACCCATGACAACCCACTGTTGGTCTGAGAACTCATCCGGGTTTTTAAGGTATGATAGAATCTTCTGTGAGGCATCAACCCGCTGGAGATCTGTCTTTGCCCGGCCCCCAACCCTGGATTTTGCATGATGGACAAAGACCGTAAAAGGTTGTGCCTCTGGACAGATTATACGAGCATTCAATAGGTCCCTGTGCTTTGGAAATGCCCGATTATATGCCGAACCTGGAAAGACAAACAGCGGGGTACTTTTATCCCCCTCCACACGGCAGGGGTGTCTGACCACCAGAGCTACATCCTGATCATCCTGGCTTGTATCGTCAATGAGTATATCGTGCTGTGAGGAGGGAAAGAGCAAGTGGAGGGCGGCTCGGTCATTAATTTCCTCAAGACCTAAGACATCGGTATCGAGGGCCTCGATCACCGATTTGAGCTTATCTAACCGATCTCCCTGATCCACTACATCTGTACTGAAGTACTTAATGTTATAGGTAGCGATCCGGACAAAGTCATGGACTTGGGCAGAGGATAAGTCAATTAATAATAAAAAAATAAGGATGAAGGAGAATACAATGGAGCGGGAATAATGATTGATCCTGCAAAAAAAACGGAAAGAGGTCATTGCTATCCCTCCTATGGTTGGTCAAAACGGGACGAATTATATCATTTTGAAATATAGAGGTCAATCTATTTTGACAGAAAATTGGCCAGAAATAATTTAAAAAGAAAAAACAAGAGATATATGGTTAAATAATATAAGGTTAAATTTCTATTGATAAAAAAATACAATTATGGATAATAACAGTTGAATAGTTGAGGTTATCTAGGAAAGGAGAGGTATCAATTATGCGTACCTCTTATTGAGATATCTATTGTTTTATTGGGTTTCTAAGAGCACAAGTATTACATTCTTTTTTGCCTGTCATCATTTGTGGTATGATCCGCTCTTGACAGCTTAATTAGATGGGGGACTCAGTGTCAAAGAAAAATAAATGTAACAAAAGAAATATCCATAAAAACCTCTGTTCTGTTTCTGTGTTGATAGCCATTTTATGTGCTGTTATATTTTTTACATCTTGTGCGTCGTTTAGCAGAGACAGAGAATTGGGATATGTGAAAGAGCTCTGTTCTAATCAGCCCATGGTTGGATATTTAGAAGGAGCTAAAGCCGAAATTCAGGTACAAAGAGAAAATTTAGAATCATTAAAATTGGGAGTAAATAAAGAAAAATATCGTCAATTAGAACAGGAATTACAAAATTATAGCACGGAATGGGAATCATTAAATCATTCTACACAACTTGCCTGTAAAGATTGGGCTATTTGCCAATATAGGTTTCGTTCATCAACCGATGCTTGTAAAGAGGCCAGAGACAAAATGGAGCAGCGCCAAGAGGCTGCACGTAATTTTCTTGAAAGAATTAAGAAGCTTGAGATTTCATTACCCCCTCCACCTGTTGCTAAATTTCCTTTTGAGTTACAGATACAGAATGCTAAGGATCGCATCAAATATCTTTCAAAAGAATATCTTAAAGCAGATACATTGAGTCTTGTTGAGGTAACAGGGCCATATGGAGATAATGTTCTTGACAGTCCACAACTTTATGATTGGAATAAAGTCATAAGAGAACTTGAAAAGCAAGGTTATATTGAGATTCTAAAGAAAACTGAAAACAATATTGAGTTCAAGGTTACTGAGTTATTAAGGAGGCCAGGCATAGATAACACTCATATCCTTAATGCTCCGTTTGATGTACCTCTTTACTTCTATCCATCAGGATGGATGGGAGATATGAGAAATATCCAATTGAATACGGCCTTTCGTGATGCATCTCGGCTTAATGATGAAGATGGTTTGTGTATTAAAATAAATTACCAGCCAGGGCCAACTGGGTGGGCGGGTATTATTTGGCAGTATCCAGATGGTAATTGGGGTGACAATCCCGGATCAAGAATTGTCGGAGCCACAAGAATTATATTTTGGGCAAAAGGAGATAAGGGAGGAGAAGCAGTTGAATTTAAAGCTGGAGGGATTAGAGAATCAAGGAAGCGTTATAAAGACAGTTTTGAGATTTCAATAGGTCGGGTAATCTTAACCAACGAATGGAGAAGACATGAGATTCCTTTGGTAGGGCAAGACCTTTCGAGTGTGATTGGAGGCTTTGCTTGGATAGCAACAAGAGATGCAAATCGTAATGGTTTGACGTTTTACATGGATGGCATTCACTATGAATAAATACGACATAATTATGATATGTGTAATTTTTCCCTTTCCCTTTACTGTATCCCGTTACAACCAAGGTTACATTTCTGAATAATTTGACAAATCAATTTTTCCCGTCAACCCGCCTCCCCCGGTACCTCTACATAAAAAGTCGCTCCCTTTCCCTCTCCTTCAGACTCCGCCCGTATTTTTCCGTTGTGGGCCTTGATAATCTCCTTTGCGATATATAGACCCAGGCCCGTCCCTTGAATCTCTTTTGCCGCCTTTGAGTCACGGGAAAACTGCTGGAATAGATTAGGAATAAGAGATTGAGGCATGCCCCTGCCAGAATCCTTTATGGCTATTAACACAGCACCCTTTTCTGTTCTTACTTTAACCCTGACATACCCTTTGTCCGTATATTTGATCGCATTCTCGACAAGGTTCTGGATCACCTGTCGTAGTTTTTCTTTATCCGCCGTGACAGAGATTTCCTCTGCCGGCCTTTTAAAGGTCAGGTTGAGTTTTTTATTTTGAGCCAACACCTTTAATTCCGTTAATATGCTGTCCACCAACTCAACAATATTGATCCTATCAAAGCGATACTCCATGCGGCCTTCCTCTATCTTTCTTAAGTCCAGAAATTCTCCCACAAGACCAATCAGCCGGTCAGAAGCCTCTTTGATACGAATGGCCGTCTGTTTTACCCCCTCCGGAAGGGGGCCGTAAGAGCCGTCATAGATCATACTCGCATACCCTTTAACCACCGTCATAGGCGCCTTGATCTGATGGGAGGCAAAGGAGAGAAATTCTGATTTGAGCCTGTTTAATCTTTCCAATTCTTCCCGCTGTCTGATCTCTTTTAGGACACTTCGGATAATCATAATCCCAAGGGCTACAACCAGAGCAAATAAGCCGCCTCTGGCCAGTTGCTCTTCCCATGTCTTTGCGGAAAGTAGTTCTATCAATACCGCTATCCAGATGGTAAAGGTCAGAAGTTCTGCAATCACCGCACGGATATTAAACAGGTGATACTTTGCTGCGGCATAGCCCCAGAGGAAGAGGCCAAGAGCGACCAGGAAGTTGCCATAAGGAGGAATGGGTATACCGTACCACAGGAAGAAATTGGTTGCGCCGCCTCCGAAACCTATGATTGAGCCTACGATCACAAAAAGGAACTGTTTTCTTTTTGCTTCATCAGCGAGGCTTAGGTTTTTGGTCAGCAGGGCAATGGAATAGATGATAGCTATCGCATATATTCCAATGTTGAGGCTGTATAAGATGCCGGGGACGGGCCAGTAAGGGAAGAATAGCCTTTGTGTAACGCCTTGAATTACAAGCTCGGACGAAAATAAAAAGACAATCAGGATTACAGAAGTTGCATACATTGGATATTGGATGTACCTGAAATATATTTTATTATCTGCCTCTAACATAAAGGTGATCCAGTGGAAATAGAGCGCCGGAATAAAAGTGGAGGCAAGTGTAAATAGCTTTATCCAGAATAAAGCCGTTTCACTGTTTGACGCCGAAAGCCACCGCCAGTAGCCGAATGACCAGAGGGCGACGGAAAGGGCAAATAAGGAAAATACTCTATTGGCAGTGGCGTGCCTGTTTCTAATAAAAACCAGAGCACCGATGGATAGGGCAATAATGCTGTTGATTAGGCCGGAGAGGGAAAAGACCTCCATAGGGGAAGGGATTATTTATAAGTTTATTATAGACCATTTATAGGATTGGTCAAAATTGGAAAAGCGGGAACGGTAAACAGGCAATAACAGAAGAAGATTTTGCTTTAAAGAAAGAGTACACCTACGAATTATAAAAATTTATTGAATATAGAGAGAAAGAGTGCTTAATGACATAAGCTAACCGACGGTTATGGAGCGCCTTGTTATGCCCTTAGTATGTTTTCAATTTTGTTTTTGTCTAATAAACCAAGTTTGAGCATGCGTTGCAGCAATGCCAGCAACTGCTCAGAGCCCAGGACAGGAGGTCCGCTAAGCCCATATCCGAGTTTCAGTCTACCGCCACTATTTCTTAAATCCTTATAGTTTGAAAACCAGATATCAGTTGCCACGCCGGTTGGTTCGTAGCATACCATAAAGACAAATGGCTGATATGTATCATTAGGATTGCCGAGGCGTATTGCACCGCATAAAAAGGGCTCCCATGTATCTCTATGTTCTTGTAAGTCAAATGACTTTTTAATAAATCCACTACCTCCGCACTTGCCGCATGTAAGCCAACCGTGCTGACCGTATGATTATCGATAAGATCAACTATATTATCTGCCCAAGTTTGACCGTTACAGCCATCCGTATTGCACTGAATTGACCATCCCATTTCAGTTATCTCCTTTCATTTCTCATTTAGGCATAACAACTAAGGTCAGCGGCGGCTATCAGCCGTCCGATGGAACGATTTGTTAGGTGATAGCCTTCACTGGGTCCAAGAGAACAGCACATTTTACGCGAATTTAACAAGCCATGATGCTGTGTATAGCAAAGATATTGTTATGCATAACTGGACACGCATGGACCAGTCACATAGAAATTCAAATAAACAGAAATTCTCTTTCTCTATGTCATTCAATGTTTGATAGCGATTAGGTACACTGTATCTTTGTACATCCATGATGCGGGCCGCCTCGGTACGAAAGAAGAATACGCGTCTCTTATCCCTCTCGTTAGCAGCCCATAGGAACCGTTGCCAATAGAATGCATAGACTAAAACGATTACGGTAGCTATCATTACACGCAACCCAAAAGATACCGGAACCTGAATGTCATATTGGCGAGAAGCGACTATGGTTCCCACAAGGAATCCCCAAAAAGAGAAGTTCATTTTCCACTCTTCGCTCCGTCGTGCATCGTGCCTTCCCGCTGAGAACTGTGCGAGCTTAATGCATGCATCTATCTTGTCACTGTCACAAAGGTTCGATGACATTGAACTTGCTCCTATTCATCTATTTTCGCATTATAACCTAACATTTATTCTTATGCTTATTCTACCCTCGCCTAAATTATTAGGGGAAATAGGGTTGATTGTCAACCATATCTATGATATCAAATATATACTGAGGATTACAATTCTGATAGGTTAAATCTATATATCTACAGTTTTAATCTCGTCTGGCTACAGCTACAGCATGAATACCGATAGGCTCCAGAATAATCCGGCAGGAGCGTATATTAAACCCTCCCTTTATTAATAACTCCCCAAGCTGGTCAGGGTCACGATAGATCATATCCCAGTCCACGACATCCTTCACAAACATCTTCTCAGGGTTCTCAATGACATTAGAGATGATTAAAGTCCCATTCTGATCAAGGGCTTTATAGACCTTCCCAATCAGCCTGACGGCATCATCGTCATTTAAGTAATCAAATAATCCCACCGCCTCCACAATATCGGGTTGCCAGTTATCGCAGAATTTCTCAACATTTCGTACATCGGCCCTGATCCAGTTGATTTTATCTGCGACCCGATACTCTTCTGCCAAAGTCCTACTGTAGCCAAGGGCATCCCTGCTTATATCCACAAACCTTGCTTCGATATTTAGATCTCTTAATTCAGCTAATACCTCGATTACCCCTCTTGCTGAACCGGATGCCAGGGATAGTATCCTTATATTCTGATCATTCTTCTTTTCTATGATAATCTTCTTTAGTTCCTTTTTAACAAGTTTCAGGCGGTTCCTCAGGGCATGGGCATTAATCACGCTGGACTCCCAGAAATGAGTAAATATGCTATCAAGGATACCGTTCCCATTTAATGCAAAACCTTTATAAGCGTACATCAGTTCAAGGGCCTTATAGGTCTTAGAATAGTTTCGTATTAAATTCGTATGTTCACATGACCTTGTAAATAATGTGGTACCCAGACCTTTTGGGAGGGTATTTATGAAATGGAACCAGAGTAGGCGGTTGATGGTCTTTCTTACCATGCCGGGTTTTTCATAGGTTTCATCCTCATCCACCAGTATTCTTATCATGTTCCCTTCCCTTGACGCCATTTCTGTATCCCTTAAACTGAAAATATGTCTTTAAGCCTGTCTTTTTAAAGAGGAGCTAATCTTTGAAAGGGGGCATAAACCATGTGGTATGCAACAAAAAAAGAAGGGAGTGGTGGCCTACTGCCGGGTTTCAACCATGGAGCAGAAAAAGAGAGGCTACGGGATCGACATCCAGATCCGGGATGCCACGCTCTGTGCGGAAAGGCACGGTCTGATGGTGGAGAGGTTTTATAAGGACGAAGGGATAAGCGGGGTAAAGGAGAACCGGAAGGAATTAAACAGGTTAATCAGCGCCTGCAGGAAAAAGAGAGTGAGGATGGTGATCCTCCCCTCATTGGATCGCCTCTCCCGCGAGGTAAGGATCGCAGAAAACCTATTTTATGAATTCAAAAGACTCGGAGTAAAAGTCCTGATCGCCGATATGCCGCAGTATAATGGCGAGAGAAAAGACATCCTGATCAGGCAGATTTTAGAGGCCATTGCAGAAGAAAATAGACGCGAGATCATCGAGAGGCTTTTAAAGGGGAGACAGGAGAGGGTAAGACGAGGGATGTTCCCCGGTGGGACTGTCCCCTATGGGTATATGAGAAGAAGTAAGGCGATTATTATCAACACTCATGAGGCTGAAGTTGTCAGAGAGATTTTTGCTCTTGAGTCGCAGGGGCATACAGGACAAAGAATGGCAGACGCATTAAACAGTCTTGGCTTTGTCAGAAGAAACGGCAAACCATGGACACAGAGGCAGGTCTGCCGGGTTCTACAGAACGAAAGACTCTATCGGGAAGGGTTATTACACTATGGTGAGGCTTGCGGAAAGAATGAGGTACTGACCATCCTTAACAGTGCTTCTTAAGGATTGTTTACAACCGCATGCAAAAGGTATATTATTGAAATCACTTTTATCCTTTGCTGATGCGGGTTTTAAGGGATTAGCCTCTCTTTAAAAAGAGGAGCTAATGTTGTTTTCATCACTACTTTATCAGAAATAATCTATTATACCAAGGTATTTTTGACATGCTGGATAATCTTTTAATTAAGTTAAAAGATGTGGTTCTTCATTCATTTCAGAAGGCTCTTAACCTTATTGGTGAAAGCCCCCAGTTAATAAAAGTAATAGAGGCAACCCGTTCTGAAGTGGCGGCTATTCTTCTGGGGGGAATGGCATTTTATCATTTGCGAGAATCCTTGCAACGAGCAGAAGGTTACGCTGACAAGGCACTATCCTTAAGCAGAGAGATCCACTCAAATACCGCTGAGGTCTGGGCACTTTTTATAAAGGGACAGATCAACGAGTTTAGAGGAGACCATAAAAGGGCGACCGCCTGGTATACCAAGGCCCTTGATAAGTGTCCTGATCCATTGAGGCCAGGGATGCTGTGCGCTCTGGGGGCTTCTTTTGGTAAACAGGGTGATTATGGGAGGGCTCTATCAAATTTAAATAAGGCAATTGAACAGGTAGAGACATTTATAAAAAACAATGAATACTCAGGAAAAGAAAAACTAATCCTGAAATTTATTTTAACCGAAGCCTGGTCCCAATTGGGTAATGTAAATAAAAGTATCGGGGATTTTGAGGAATCACGGAAGAACTTTGATGAGGCATTAAAGCTTGCCAGGGAAAATCAATTCCACTGGGAGATCTGTATGACACTGTTAAGGAAATCAGGGTTGATGCTCATGATGGGAAAACCTGAAGAAGCGGATATATACCTCAATGAAGTGGAAGGAATGCCAATAGAGGAAGTAGACTCAAAATTACAGCTATATACAGCCCACAGCCGGGCCAGGCAAATTCTTAAATCACGCCGATATGAAGAAGCCCTAGCCAAGTATAGAATGGTTGTTTATGGCAAGAGCGATAATAACATAAAAATGGATCAGCATCTCGATAATCTATTGGATCATCAAGCAGATATGCTGGGTGAGATCCTCTCGGGTATTTCCGAATGCCTCCAGGAAATGGGTGGAGAGAAAGTATATATCTCAGAGAATTTAAGATCAGTCAACATTGCCTATGAAAGGGTGCTTCTTGAGGCAGGAATATTCAAGCAGATTGATAAGGAATCAGAACTCAGAATACTGATGGAAAAGATCCGAAATATCTTATGGCAGATATTTGAAAGGATGCCTCTCCGTCATCCTTATAAACATATCATCATTAAACATGATCTGGCTCAAGGAAAAGCCTCGTACGCTTTTATCAGGAACGATGAGGAGTTCCCCTTAGAGATGCGAGCCTTTCTTATCTTTAAAACTCTTTATGAAAATTTGGATAAATGTGTTACAAGAAAAGAACTGGAAAGAATCTGGAATGAACAGAAAGTAGGTGCCGGTGGTTTTGGTAAGCCCAATGAGACTGGAGTTGGAACATATATTATGCGCCTCAGAGATGAACTTAAATTGAGAGAGTTTCTGATAACATGCCCAAGGCCTAAAGGATGGAAATTAATACCATAAATCCTTGTCATACATTTCATCATCACTCAAACTACACCTCTCTTCATGTAACCTACCTGAATTTCAAACCTGGAATTTCAGTCCAAAGAAAAAAGGGAGAGAAATGTTCTCTCCCGTGATGTTTGCCAGGTCAGAAAGTTTAGTCTTGCCCTGATTGCCACCGATATCTGGCCCAAGGTTCAGGCGGTGGTGTTACCTTAAGATCATACTTTCCATGGGCGAGATCGACCCCTCCAAGCAGTAATAGGTAATCCTCTATTGGGCTACCTTTCATTGGTTTTATCCTGACCCCATATCTTTCAAATCCGTTATTAAATCTTTCCATATCAATTTTGAAAAAATAACTTTTCCCCACGAGCTTTTTAAACACACAACATTTGACAGCCGCTACGTATTGAGCTACAACCACACAATCCTGGCATTCTCTTAGATGCCACCTTAATCTGTCACCCTCCATTCCAATATCAATAGGTTTGTCATATAGGAAATCAACAATCTCCTGGACAGTAAGATGAAGGGTCTTAAATGATGTGTATTTAAGGCGTTTTGTTACACCCTGCACTACTCCTTCGGGCTTTAGAATATCAATATCACCGGCCATCTTAACACCTCCTCGTTAGGGTTAAATCCGGCAGGAAGACCTTCTTCCGACCAGATTGCTCTAACGAGGTAGATGATCTTTGCGTGTGTGCGGTTAGGTGTTTTATGATTAAAAAGAACAAACACTGGACAGGCCTTTATACCCTACCAATTTGATATAAGTTGTCAACCCCCCCCACCTTTTTAAAAAATGGAAATCTCCCTTTTGCTGTTACGCTGTTACGCAACTTGTTACTCGCACAACAGGTCGCCATGGAATATCCTATGAGTAGATTACCCGTACAGAGTTTTGGAAAAAGCAAACAGAAGAAGGGCACCATGTCTTCGCGAGACACATTTCACGCTTCATTAAAATATCCATTTAAGAAGTTACAAGATCTTCTTTTAACACTTTCCCCTGAGGTGCAGGCGAATACATTTCTTACCACAAAGGATGCGGCAAAAAAGGTGCATTTATCTCCAAGAAGAATAAATCAATTGATTCAGGAGGACAGAATTGCTGCAATCAAGGTCGGGATGCGCAAAAAATTGGTATATATACCTTCTCTAAAAGAATTTCTTGAAAAGGCTCAAGATGAGGAAATAGAGGAAGGATCGGAAAGAACAGAATATTAAGCAATTTGGGCATTAGCGACGTAGACCAGGGAAAACTTTTAGTAAAGAATGTATCTATAAATTCAATGGGGTCTTATAGAGAGGAATAAAATGCCACTTTTACTAATTTTGTTAATCATCCCCATCATTATTATTTATGTTTTTTTCAAAGCCCTTGCCGGAATCATAGATGAGTCAAGGCATAGGGCACCAAGGGGTGGTCACCAAAGAGCAGCTCAGCGACTTCGGAGAAATCAAGAGGTCAGACATTTCTCCGGAACTACTTTCGATCGATACGGCGAAATAGTTGATGAGCAAAGGACACCGGGGTTCAATCGCCACGGCGAGATTGAACAATAACCATAGAAAGGAGGTGATCCAGATGGCACTAAACCTGGAAGAGCTTCGAAGGGAGCTTCAAGATGGGCAGGAGGTGAAAGTCACCCCCGAGGGTCGAATCGTCGAGCCTGATGCCCCACAGCCAGGGACGCAGCTTAAGCCAAATACTTGGGCGTCCTAAAAATCCTGGGGTGTGTCCTCTCTGTGGATGCACCCCGATTTTTTAAATGGAGGTTTAAAATGATTTGGTACAAAATAAATCCCGGTCGGTTGCTTAAAGAGCAAGAGATCATGCGGGCGTCCTTCCCTCGAGCCAGAATGGTCAAGGTATCGGGGGGCGGGCTTGCCTGGGTTGTAACCCTCAAAACAAATACTGGCAGGATATATGCCATAGAGATAGCGTATCCTGATGGATTTCCGGCAGACTATCCGAAGGCCTTTGTTATTGATCCTGCAATCCGAGGGGTCCCACACCAGTACAACAATAATCAGTTGTGTCTATTCAACGCCAGTGATAGACCGGAGAGATCATATAATCCGGCAAAGACTACGGCGGCTACAATCACGACATGGGTAGCAGCGTGGCTGGCAAGCTATGAGATATGGCAACGCACCGGCACGTGGCCGGAGAGGAGCGTAAAGTGAGAGAACATGACAATAATAAAAAGGCATACATTGCTTATTCAGCGTATGAAGCAATACTTCAGGAGTGTTCAAAATGGGAAAGAACGGAGACAGGGACGGTACTGGTTGGAGTGCAGATTCCTGATGGATATATAGTCACAAAAGCCTTGCCTCCAGGCCCGGGAGCCAAAAGGACGCCGGGTAGCTTTTCACCGGATATAGAGTATGTCCAGAAAGAGCTTGAGGCTTATAGATTCCGGCATCCGGGAGAAGATTTCTTGGGGATCCATCATCAGCATCCGGGATGGCTAAACCATCCCAGTTCAGGAGATGTATGGCAAGCAAGAGAAATACTAAATGACCCAGACTATAAGATCAATGGTCGACTTTTAAGCATTATCAGTGTTAGGCATAACGGAGGTATTAGAATGTATCCGTATCAGATTACAACAGAGGCCACAGAATTCGTCCCCTTATATTTTAAAATTCTCAACGATGATAATTCTGAGATGACTACGCTGCTTAGTCAATCAGCTTCCCTTAAGTCCGGTGAAGTCTTTGATAAGAAAGCTACATCATTCTGGAATGATCAGCCTTTCCAGTGGTATCACACCCCGACAGGAAAGAGGCGTCTGGAAGAGGATATATTGAGTATTCAAAATGAAAGTGGAGTTTTACCGAAGGTGATTAAGGTCAGGGACGGCGTGGTTATCATTGAAGCAAGAAGGCTTCTTATGGTTTATCCTCCAGAATACCCATTAAACTCACCCCGGTTTTTTATTCAGAAAAGAGACTTACAGCTTAGAGAGATATACGGCCCGTCTTCCTTTCACCCTTGGAATAGCACCAGATCTCTAAACGACCTTATTTCATCTCATCCCTTAAGGCGGTATTTAAATTATGGTCTTATGAGTAGGGTATTTGTCACACCCTTCATGGCAGCAATCGGTAAATTAAAGAGATCGACTATAAGTCAAGAGGTTAAAAACATCAAACAATCAGAAAAGGAGGAATAACCATGATAAGCGGCATCAACATAGCAGATTGGGTAATCCAACAAGTTCAATCAAACAAGAAGCATTGCAACCAGGGCAGACTTACAGGCGTGCATGACAGGGAAGCAGGTGTAGTTAATATCCTGCAGGCCCTCCCTGATGGAATAGCGGCAAATGGATGTCTAAAAAAAGTAGGGTCATGGGGAACTGACATAAAGCTAATGCCAGCATTCCCCAGGCCTGATGAGGTTTTTCTGCATGTCATCCCAGACGCTCCAGAGATCAAGCTGTACAGGGTTTTATCACAGGACCGGGAATTAATTAAAAATCCTGTGATCATCCGCTCGAAAAGCGATCTATTCCAGAGGGTGCAAGGATTATTGGATACAGACAGGCTCTCTGGAAAGTCGGTTGTCATTGTCGGAGTGGGGTCGGTCGGCAGCATTATCGTCTTAGAACTCGCAAAGGCCGGTGTTGGTCAATTCTTTATTTACGACCCGGATACCTTCTTGATCAATAATGTTTGCAGACACATTGGAGATATTACGGATGTGGGAAGATACAAGGTACAGGTTGTTAAAGAAAATATCCAAAGGCGAAATCCCCACTCCCAGGTACAAATCTTTAAAGAAGATGTCCTTAAAATTAATATAGACAGGCTAAGAGAAGAGTGGAAGGAGGTTGATTTGATTATAGCAGCGACTGATTCTCAGGCTGCCAGCCTTTTCTTAAATGAAATAGCGCTTGATTTTAAAATCCCGCTCCTTCAGGTGGGGCTATATGAGCGGGCCTCTTGGGGCCATATCATATATATTATTCCAGATAAAACCCCCTGCCTTGCCTGTGTGCTGCCAGACCTTGCAAAAATTGGAGAGGAGATCCCCAGGAAAGCACGGATAATTGATTATTCCAGCGTTGAGGATGTCACTCAGATCAAGGCAGAACCCGGACTTGGCGCTGATATCGGCTTTGTCAGTATGGCTGTTGCAAAGGTTGCCCTGGCGCTTCTACTTGGAGATGATCCATCATCAATGTTTTGCAACATACTTCCACCGGATAAGACCTTGCTTGTGGTGGCAAATAGTCCAGGAAGTATCTTTCCATCAACAAAAGCATTTCAGACCCACTGGGTGAACACCCAAGTGAGAGAAGATTGCGAGTGGTGCCAGAAAGAAAGTCTGTATCTAAAAAAGTATGGAAAGGAGACAGAAGACCTCAAGGATGAAGTTGAACGGCTGATCTCAGGAATCCCTGATTTCTACATCGAGCAGGGAGGTAACTTGCCAGAGGTGGGGAAATGATAATTAATCTGATTATTGCAATAGCCTTGCTGCTGATAGGATTCAACCTTGCGAGACGCCAGTTTTCCTTTATTTTAAACCCTCTGAAGCGGTGGGGGATCCGGGCATTGAGGAGGGGAGCAACTATCCTCTGGAAGAAGCCGGAAAGGGGTGGAGGCGCACGGGCCACTCCTCCTCGCATCCGTTATCGGGAGTAATGAGTGGGTGTCAAGACTAAACGCAGGATGATCACCTTTTGCTATCACACGATAGTGATAATATTTTTAGGCATTACTTTCTGGCTGGGCGCAAAGATGGGCACTCAGGTTATGATTATCGGATCAGGATACTTGCTTATCCTCCATATCTTAACCTTTAGATTAATTCCAATAGATCGTTATATTGCCCAGTGGCTTATCAGGAGTGCGACCTGCTACCTCTGTTATCAAAGGACTGCTCTCGATTCATTCTGGCGTTGCGGCTGTGGGTTTCAGGGCTATGCGCCAAGGTCAGCCCTTTCCGCATGTCCGGAATGCGGAAAGCTTTTTAAATGGGTGGTCTGCATTTGCGGAACGACCTTGCCTATATAATGGAGGAGTCTTGTGAATCTTTTTCAATTAAGAATCAGCAGAATCAAGAAAGAGATGAGGAAAGGTATCGGCAGTGTGACAGTCTATCCATATCCAATCAGCCTTGAACCTATATTTGAACTTTTTCAATTACCAGACAGCACGCCCTCGATCTACGAGCGATTGTTCCGGAAAACGTCTCAAGAAACTCCGAATCGATATGAAAGACCAAGCCCCTATGCATTTATCCACATCAGACCGTCAGTGGAAGATAAAACCAACCTGCAGGGAGCCGAGCATATTCTGACTGCTCTGCATATCACAATGCCGGCTTCATTTGAGATCATCGGTACGCATAGCCGCATTGTCATACAAATGGCCGTAAGCCCGGAAGATAGGAGAGGAGTGATTGGCACTCTCGCAGCCAGCTATCCTCAGGCAGAGATATTTGCCAAAGAGGATGTTTTGAATAAATATTTTGGGCACTCTCCTATCTACATACAACACTATCACCTTGCGGAGTCTCATTTCTTTCCTTTATTAATGGATATAAAAAGGGTTGATCCGTATATAAGCCTCTTTGGCGCCTTAAGCGGGTTGGGAGAGAATGAGGCAGGCTGTCTCCAGGTCTTATACTCTCCTTGCCGGAACGACTGGGGATCCAATATGCTCAAGGCCTCCCGGAGTGAGCATGATCCTTCAGCATCACCTTTTTCTGATCTGCCAGAGCTGCCCAAGCTTGTCCAGAAAAAGATAGAGAGTCCGCTTTTCTCTTGCTCAATCAGGTTAATCGGAACATCGCCTTTAGTGATAAACAGGCTTGAAGGATTCTTTGCCCAGTTTGGCGGGGCAAATCGCATTGTTCGAGGGACTGGCGTTTATCCCGCTTCCGCGGCCATTCAGAGAAGCAATCACTCAAGCGGTCTGATCCTAAACGCCAGGGAGCTATCAGGTCTTATACATCAACCCATGCCTGAGGCTATCATCCAATCAGTGGTGCGGGCAAAGAGGACGGCCCCTTCGCCTACAATTGTGAGAAATCCACAGGGGATAATATTTGGGAAAAATTCGCACCGGGGCCAAACCACATCAGTGTCAGTCGGTATGGACTGGCTCACAAGACACTGTGCCGTGCTTGGATCAAGCGGCTCAGGTAAAACCATAATGCTGGCCAGCTTCTTTTACCAGTTCATTCAAAAGTATGGCGGCATATATCTCGACCCGAGCGGAGACTCTGCCAGGGTTTTTCTAAAGTTGATTCCCCCCGAAAGAGTGGGCGATGTCATATACATTAATCCTTATGATCCCTCTCACGCACCTGCGTTCAACATAATGGATCAGGCAACAGGAGACCATGATTTAACAAAGAGCCTAATCCTTACGGTCTTTAAAAGGCTTTTTGGCCCTGAGGGTATGGGACCACGATCAGAATGGCTTTTGAGCAATGCCCTATCCACTCTTCTTAAAAGTCAGTATAGGTCAAAGAGTCTAGTAGATATCCCTCGTCTCTTCACAGATAAGGCTTTCAGAACTCAGGTGTTCTCATCCATATCAGACCCACAGATCATTCATTTCTGGAAAGCCGAGTACCCGGGACTGCCGGCTCAGGCCTTTCTTCCGATTTTAAATAAACTTCACGTTTTTCTGGGTCACGAAAAGATTAGAGAGATGCTGACTCAGCCATCAAAGATTGACATTGCAAAGATTATCCAGGACAAAAAGATAATGATCATAAATCTAAGTAAGGGTCAGTTAGGCGAGACCATTGCCTCAACACTGGGGTTCTTATTTCTTGCTTCCATTCAGCAAGCAGTCCTGGGTCTTGCGAGTATACCATCATCAGAGCGGGATTATTTTGCCGTAATAATCGATGAGGCTCATATGTTTTTGACCCGCGAGAATGTGGAAACTGTAAACAGCCTTATGAGCGAAAGCCGCAAGTTCAAAATTTCCAATGTGTTCGCATTTCAATTCATCTCGCAGAGTGATAAAAAGATAAGAGATGCCATAATGGGCAATGCTGGGACGATCATCTCATTTAAGGTTGGGGTGGATGATGCGCAGGTTTTACAAAAGGAATTTGGAATCTTTAACGCTGATGACCTTTTAAATCTTACGCCCGGAGAGGCAATAGTGAGGGTAGGAAAGGCCCAGGATAGTTTCAACATCAAGGCCCCATTCATTGACCTTAATGCCCTTCCAGAAGGAAACAGCTCTGAGATTATAAATCGTTCCAGGGAATTGTACTGCACCCCACGGAAGGATATTGAAAAGATGTATAGCACCCCCCATACAGTTACTGTTATTGAAAATAAAATCAACGAAGATAACAAGGGCGATAATCAGATTCAACCCTTAACTCCTCAGGATAAGATATTCCTTGAGCATATAATCAAGAACCCTACACTATCTGTAACCGGAATATATAGAGTACAGGGATTGAGCGGCTACATGGGAGATAAAATAAAAAAGGAATTGATAAAGTGGGGACTGATCAAAGAGGTTGAAACCCATCTGGGCGTGGGCTCAAGAATTACAAAGTTTCTTAGCTTGACTGGTGAAGGATTTAAAGCCCTCGGTGTCAAATTTAATTCCAACGATGGCAAGGGCGGTGTCCTTCACCGCTATTGGCAGTCGGTCATACGAATGCATGTTGAAGAAAAAGGCTATAGGGCCATTCTTGAAGAGCCAGTCCCAGGTACTAATGAGAGTATTGACTTAGGACTCACTCAAGATGTAAAGAGAATCGCCGTAGAGATTTCCATAACCACCCCGGTTATCCACGAAGTCAATAACAACATCACCAAATGCCTTAAGGCAGGATATAGCAAGGTTGTTGTCCTCACGCTGGAAGAGGCAAAGATGCTGGATATCCAGAACCTGATAAAAAAGTTTTTATCCAGCGAGGAGCAAACAAAAGTAATAGCAGGATTGGTCTATGATTTCGATAGATTCTTTTGATAAATTAAATGGTTCTGTCGTTTCTGCGACTAATATATATGGTTTATAGAAACCAGAAATTATAATCATAGTGGAGTATACAGCCGTGTTTTTTAGCATCAAGGAACTTTCAACTTATCTTGGGATCAAACCCTCCACCCTTTATGCATGGTCATCAAGGGGGATAATCCCTCATTACAAGGTACATGGTCTCCTCCGTTTTAAAAAGGATGAGATCGATGTATGGATAGCCACATTCTGCAAGGAGGGACCGACTACCCCCTTGCCTTCTTTCAAGAGGCTGGATCACTGTGATGTTGATTCTATTATTGAAAGGGCGATGAAAGAAGCATATAATTCTCCTCACGGGAGACTAGACCGGATCAAGGCCAGAAAGGATGGTGATTAGTATGGCGCTTTTTAAGCGAGGCCAGGTCTGGTGGATGAGATTTACATATAATGAACAACAGATCAGAAGATCTACCGAGGTTACCGACAAAAGGCTGGCAGAAAGGATTTATCACAAGGTCATGGCACAGGTGGCAGAGGGTAAGTGGTTTGAAAGACTGCCGGGAGAAGAAAAGACTTTCAGGGAAATGATGGAAAAATATATGAGAGAACACTCAAAGAAAAACAAATCTTTTAAATCCCATATCAGGGACAAGAGTCTTTCCGATCACCTGACCCAGTTCTTTGGAGACCTCACCGTTTCTAAGATCAGCCCTAAACTCGTCAATGAATACAAGACAAAGCGTAGAAGGGATGGGGCTGCCCCTGCCACAGTTAATAAAGAACTGCATTTAGTGGGTCATGCCTACAACCTGGCGATAAAGGAATGGGAGTGGGTACGAGAGAACCCTGTGGGGAAAGTTTCCAAAGAAAAGGTCAATAATTTTATTGAACGGTGGTTGACTATAGAAGAGGAAGTCCGACTACTTGCACTCTCTCCAGAATGGTTGAGGGACATCATTGTCTTTGCCATCAATACGGGTTTGCGCCAGGGCGAGATCCTAAATCTTAAATGGCCGCAGGTTGACCTTTTCAGGAAGACAGTAACTATCCTGGAGCAGAAGAACAATGACCGGGATACCCTGCCCTTAAATGAGAGGACGCTTGAAGTGTTGAAGTCAAGGGCGAAGGTCAGGCATATTGTATCCAACCTTGTTTTCTACAATAGCAATGGGAATCGGATTGAGGCAAGAAACCTGATGAGGGCGTTCTATGCCGCAACCAAGAAGGCAAAACTTGAAGGCTTAAGATTCCATGACTTAAGACACACCTTCGCCACAAGATTGGTTCAGGCCGGTGTGGATATCTACGCTGTCCAGAAACTCGGCAGGTGGAAGACGATCTCCATGGTGATGCGGTATGCCCATCATTATCCGGAAAGCCTGCGGCCGGGG